>Ga0351875_1073_pt1 | contig 27909 bp, 21 predicted proteins | sample BONcelFGM3001C14_FD_206784 | JGI IMG/M metagenome (GOLD analysis project Ga0351875, IMG submission 206784) | Enriched cells from coal bed in the Powder River Basin, Montana, United States - BONCAT cells FGM rep3 HSBNCT.FGM.300.1.C14 ... | reverse complement strand
CGCGGCCCACGTTTTCCGGGTTCAGCCCGCCGGCGAGCATGATGAGGCCCGGAAACACGGTGCTCAGTTCCGCGGCCGTGTTCCAGTCAAATGTCTTGCCCGTGCCGCCCATCTGCGCGGCGCCCTGTTGCGGTTTGACAACCGTGTCCAGAAGAATCACATCCGCGCCGGCCATGGCGTAGTCGTTCATGCGCGCCAGCACTTCCTGGCTCTGCACCTCGCCCGTACCCGCGGCCGGCAGATGCACGCCTTTCCATATGGCGCAGTCCATGCGCCCGCGCAGCCACTGCACATCCTGCTGCGTTTCATGGCCCTGCAGTTGCACGGCCGCGGGGTTGAGGGTTTCCACAATCCGGGCCACGTCTTCGCGGGGCTTGTCAAAAAACAGCAGGGCCGCAGGAATAGCGCTCACGGCCATGAGCCGGGCCGCGCGCTCCGCGTCCACGGTCCTTTTGGACGGCATATCAATAAGCAGGCCCACATAATCGGCCCCGGAATCGCTGATAAGCCGGACATCCTGTTCGCGGGTCACACCGCAGATTTTTATTTTGCAGCCGGGCATGGAAAAGATCTCCGATCCTTACTTTTCAATACATTACCGTATTCCCTGATATTTTAAGGCGCGGGGCGCATTAAGGCACGGAAAAACGAGGAACAGTCCAGGAGTTGTGAGGCGATTGCCCGGCGCGCATTTGCCGGGTAATCGCCCGCCAAAAAGTTTTTTGGGCTCAAGAGCCCCTGTTTCAAAAGGGGATATCTACTTTGCTCTACCAACTGAGAATATACGCATGATTTGTAGGGCGGGGACCCCGATCCCCGCCGGAACCAAAAATTGCCAAGCGATTTGCATCTTAAACACAGTCCCGGAATTCCCCAATGCGTCATAATCGAATTTTGTTTGCTCGATTGGAGTCGAGTGTTTGCAAAGCGATACAGATTACGGCGGGGATCGGGGTCCCCGCCCTACAAACCTGCTATCATTGCTTGTATTCTACGCTAAAAACTGTAGTCATAGGCGGTATGACATATCAGACGCCGAAGACCGCAAGGTGAGGATACCCTTTTCCAAAAGGGGCCCTTGAGTTGTCGAAGACATTCCTTATACACCGCGGGTCTACAGAATAGGCAGCAGCGTGTTCAGTTCGTAGGGAGTCACCTGTACGCGGTAATTATCCCACTCCTTGTTCTTAAGCTCGATGAAACGGCTGAACACATGGTCGCCCAGGGCGCGGCGCAGCAGGTCGCTGTTTTCGGCCAGGTCGATGGCGCGGCCCAGGCTGTCGGGAATGGACTTGATGCCCAGGTCCGCTCGTTCGCGCGATGTGAGATGGTAAAGATTTTTATCCATGGCCGGGCCCAGGGGCATTTTCTGCTCGATGCCGTCCAGTCCCGCGTGCAACATGACCGCGAACGACAGGTACGGGTTGCACGCGGGGTCGGGGTTGCGCAGTTCCAGGCGCGTGGCGTATTCCTTGCCCGGGTGGTACACGGGCACGCGGATGAGGGCCGAGCGGTTGCGCAGGGACCACGCGATGTAACAGGGCGCTTCGTATCCGGGCACAAGCCGCTTGTAGCTGTTCACCCACTGGTTGAGCACCGCGCTCATTTCCCGGGCGTAGTGAAGCTGCCCGGCAATGTAGTGGCGGGCGTCCGCGGACAGATTGTCAGGATCGTTCGCATCAAAGAAAGCATTCACATTGCCGTGGAACAGGGACTGGTGTACATGCATGCCGTTGCCGGCCTGTCCGAAAAGAGGCTTGGGCATGAACGTGGCGTACAGGCCGTAGCGGCGCGCAATCTTCTTGACGATCACGCGGTACGTAACCACGTTGTCCGCCATGTCCAGGGCGTCGCCGTAGCGGATATCGATTTCATGCTGGCTGGGGCCCACCTCGTGGTGGCTGTATTCCACCTTGATCTTCATTTCTTCAAGGCCCAGGATCGTGTCGCGCCGGATGTCGGAAATTACATCCTGATCCGTGAGGTCGAAATAGGAACCCTGGTCCAGAGGCTCCAGGGTCTTCTCATCTTTGAAAAGGTAATACTCCAGTTCGGGCCCGATATAAAAATGATCGTATCCCATGTCATTGGCGCGCTTGACCGCTCGCTTGAGCACATAACGCGGATCGCCTTCATAGGCCTCGCCGAACGGAGTCATCACATCGCAGATCATGCGCGCCACGGGCGCGTCCTTGGGACGCCAGGGAATCACGCGGAACGTGGACGGATCGGGCATGGCGATCATGTCGCTCTCTTCAATGTCCTGGTACCCGGTTACAGACGAGCCATCGAACCCCATGCCGTTTTCCAGCGCGTTTTCCAGTTCACGCGGGGACACCGCAAAACTCTTGACCTGGCCCACGATATCGAAAAACCACAGCCGGATCATGCCTACGTTTTTATCCTTGACTTCCTTAAGCACCTGTTCCTTTGTCATCTTGTCGTCCATTGTCATCCTCCTGGTTGTGTCATGTGTGGCCCTGCTGTCAATGCCCTTAGAATATGGCAATATGGAGTAACTGCATATCGTCCTTAAGACGACACGCCCGAATATTACCCTGCCCGCGCCGCGCGCCGGGGGAACAAGAACCTCCAAATATTTGTTTAAATCACTGTACATAAAAGCAGCATACAGGTATAATAATGTACAGGTAGATAAATATTAACGGAGCGGGCCATGAAAACCCCGGGATGCGAAAAATGCGGAAAGCCGATTCACAAAGTGAGTGAATGCGTGGTGGGATACCGCGAGGGTGAGCCTGGCGCCGCGGGCATGTATCACCGCGAGTGCGCCATGAAATGCAATGCAAACCGGCGCCGAGCCCAGTGGTTCGGTGAAAACGACAATCTCGAAAAATGGTATGAAATGTTCGAAGACAGCCGAGCGCGTGAAATCGGGCTCCTGGCCCACCGCTGGGTCAACCAGAGCCGCTACTTCCAGCCCCGCACCGGTCTGGTCACCATCTGGGATGCCGCGAAAACCCGGGCCAAAAACAGAACAGACCAAGCCGGCTGACAGCGCAAAAACAATACGCCAGCGTTGCCGGCGGCGCCTACTGTAAAACAGGAACAACTACCGTTTAAAAATACAACAAAACACAGAGATAACAGAGATAGAGGGATTGTTGAAAAACCCTGCTTCATATAAATCAAGAATGACTGTGGATTCAATCTGTACCTTATCTTCCCTTAATGTTCGTCATGCCAGCATGTCTTTAGCTGAAATCCACTGTTGATTATCACTATCGGCACTTTTTCAACATGCCCGCAGACACATTATTTCTCAACATTTGTTCATCTTTTCTTGCCTTATTTGCTCATAAACCAGGCGTCTATCCTGAAAATTCGCATTCTGCGATAAACGCGATCCTGTATGCCACTCGCAAAAAGCCTGCCCGAATAAAAACCATCACGCACCCGGCTCAAGATTGTCGCGACGTCGAACTAATTTAAATTGGCTGCCATGAAGCACAAGGAAGGCGCGGCCGAGCCAGTTATTTGGCTGGTGTCTGGGATTGTTGGAGGGCGATGGAGTGTGGTAAGATTTTGATAATGTGTGTTTTTAGGATTTTAAGACAGGCTGGGACATTGAACGCCTAGAAAAACAGCCTGTTTAACACCTGTTTGTAAACATAATTGAAGGGTGCCATGGAGTTGATGTCGCAGTTGCGGCACCCGGGCAGGTCGAAATTGCCGGTGTTGTGAGCCTGCCGGTATTGGGCCAACAGCGGATGCGTAGCGAGCTGATCAAGCGTCATGTCTTTGAGGCTGCCCAGTTTCATGTAGGGCATGGGGTGGGCCGTACAGATAAAGACGCCGCCGTCCCAATTAATGCTAAAAGCCCCGAGCAGGTAACAGGGTTTGCGCAGCTTGTAGCCTCTGAGCAAACGCCTAACCAAACCGGACTTGGCCGAGAGATCATTGCACAGGCCCCCGCAGTTGAGGGGCTCGTAGAAGAACATATTGTCGTGGTCCAGCCCGCTCATCTGGGTTTTCCAGTAGCGGACAAACCGTAATTTATTGGCGAAAGATACATTACCGGTATCCACGAAATGGATATTGAAGTGGGTTGGCTGCTTGTGTTTTCTGGCCTGCTCGAAAAAAAATGTAACATTGGAAAAGGCCCGGGGATACTGGTCCACGCGTTTTCCCGCCTGGTATTCACTGGCATTGAACCCGTCCATGGACATTTCCATGGTGTCAAAGGGATACTGAGCCAAGCGCTCAAGGCGCTCCTTGTCAAATGGTATGAAATTGCTCGTGATCCCCACTTTCATGCCCTTGTCGAACGCGTATTCAATCATGTCGAAAATGCGCGGGTGTAGCGTGGGTTCGCCCCACCCCCCCAGGTCCACCCCTTTGACGCCAAGCGTGTGGCCCTGGTCCACAAGATCCGTGTAAAAATTAAAATCCATATACCCTGCGCCTTCGGCCAGCATGAATGGCCGGGGACAATAGTAGCAACGCGCCGAACAGCGGTTTGTGGGCGTAATGCGCAGTTTTTTAAGATACCCGCGGGATTTCTCAGACTGTTCGTCGAACAGAAAACCCACGCGCATATTGTTGCGAAAAAGCTTCTTCTCAAGAAAGGTGTACGCTTTGTGTGGCTTGTCCGAGTGGTTGTAATCCGGAGGAATGGGAGGGGGCAAAGTTTCAATAATGCCGCCTTGTTCATCGTATGTAAAATCCTGTGCAGGAATCTGCATGAAAAAGAAACCTCTTCCTGTTCAGCGCCTTGAAATTGGCATGCGCTCGGGCGCGCCTCATGTCATTGGGCTTTCGCCGGCTGCGAACCGCTAAGAACCGGATGAGGCCGCGGGTGAAATAATGGCTACCAATCACTTAACAATATTATATACCAATTCATAAAAAACAGGGGCGACATACATTATTTCTCAACATTTGTTCGTCATTTGCTGTCTTATCTGCTCATAAATCAGGTGTCTTCCCCTATGTTTTATCCTCTGTCCCTATGTTTTTTGTCCCTATGTTTTTGAATAAATACTGAGATCTACAACAATCCCATCTGTTTCATTTCTTTGCGGATGGCTTCGCGCTCGGGTGCGTGGAATGGGTCGAACGTGTCTGTGAGAACGTCCGAGCAGATGCCCATGAGGGACAATGCGGTTTTTACGCCCTTGAGGTAACTGCTCCAGAACCGGCCGTGGCGGTACAGGCCGTTGAGGTGCACGACCTGGGCCTGGAGCCGGTCCACGTTTTTGAAATCGCGCTTTTTGGCGGCGTTATAAAGCTTCACAAACAGGTTCGGCGCCACGTTGGCCCCGCCCGGTATGCCGCCCGCGCCGTGGAACAGCACGCCCTCGGCAAGCAGGGTTTCCACGCCGATGAACACGTGAAAATCCTTGCGATCTTTAAAATGCTGCAGCAGGCCTTGCATGTACGTCATGTCCCCTTGGCTGTCTTTGAGCCCGATGATGCGCTCGTGCCCGCTGATGCGCACAACCAGGTCGTGATCCAGGTGGGTTTTGGTGAGTGACGGAATGTTGTACAGCAGAATGGGCAGGGGCGAATGATCCGCCACTTTGCCGTAGAAATCCACGAGTTCATCGTTGCCCAGGGGGTAATAGAACGGCGGCAGCACCACCACGGCGTCGCCCCCGATTTTCTCCACCAGCGCGATATTGTTCATGACCTGCAGATAGGACGGATCGCTTACGCCCACGTACACGGGCACGCGGCCGTTCACTTCATCGACCGTGGTCTCGATGACCGCTTTTTTCATGGCCGGGGTCAGGGACGGAAACTCACCCGTGCTGCCCAGGGCGAACACGCCGTGTACGCCGCCGTCCAGCACATGGTTAACCAGACGCCGCAGTCCGGCGCGATCCACGCGGTCCGGCTTGCTCAGCGGTGTGACCAGGGGAGGAATAATGCCGTGAATTTTCTTGATTTTAGCCATGGGTTTCGCATCCAGGATTATTGATTATTTTAAAATTATTTTTTCGCTGAAACGCTCTTGATGCCGCCGCCGCTGCGGGACTGCCACCAGGGAATCAGCACGCTCATAACAGCCAGACCCAGCAGAATCAATGCGATGGGCGAGCGCAGCAGGGGCGCCAGGCTGCCGCCGCTGATGCTGAGCGCGCGGTGCAGATTGGACTCGGCAATGGGGCCCAGGATTACGCCCAGAATCAGCGGGCCGGGCGGGAACCCGAGCTTTTTCATCACGTACCCGAACACGCCGAATGCGAGCATGATGAACACGGACATCATGGTGCCTGTCATGGAGAAGGATCCCACCACGCAGAACACCACAACCAGGGGCCACAGAAAATGCGCGGGAATGGCCACGGTGCGTGAGAACAGGGGCGCGCCCAGCAGCCGCACGGGCAGCACCAGCAGGTTGGCGGCCATGAGGCCCGCGAATATGCCAGCCACCAGAATCTGCACCTTGGGGTCGGGATTGTGGAACAGCGTGGGACCGGGCTGAAGGCCGATGATAATCATGGCGCCCAGCAGGATTGCGGTGACCGAGTCCCCGGGAATACCCAGCGTCATCATGGGAATCATGGCGCCGCCCGTGACCGCGTTGTTGGCGCATTCGCTGGCGGCCACGCCCTCGATGGATCCCTTGCCGAATTCTTCTTTATGTTTCGATGCTTTCTTTGTCTGGTCGTAGGCCACAAACCCGGCGATGTCTCCGCCCGCGCCGGGTATGCTGCCAATGAGCGTGCCCAGTACGCTGCCGATGCCCAGGGGCGCAAGCAGGCGCTTCATTTGTTCGCGCGTGGGAAACATGTTTTTGAACGCATCCACGCTGCGCTCCGAGGGTTTGAGATTTTCCACCTGGGTGAGCGCTTCGGTGATAGCGAACACGCCGATCATGAGCGGGATGTACCGCAGGTCCGACTCGGGCAGGTTCTGTATGCCAAAGGTGAGGCGGTCCACATCAAACACCGCGCTGCGCCCCACGGCCGCGAACAGCATGCCCATGGCGCCCATGATCAATCCTTTTAATATGGAGCCTTCACTCACGCCCGCGATGATGCTGAGTCCGAACACGGTGAGGCAGAACATCTCGAACGGGCCGAAGCTCAGGGCGAAGCCCGCGATGGGCCGCGCCACGGTGATGAGAATAATCGTGGAAAACACGCCGCCCACCGTGGATGCGATGGACGACACATTCAGGGCCAGGGACGCTTTGCCCTGCTGGGCCAGGGGGAACCCGTCGAAACATGTGGCTGCGGCCGCCGGGGTGCCGGGCGTGCGAATGAGAATCGCGCTGATCGCGCCCCCGTGCATGGCGCCCACGTACACGCCCAGCAGCACCATCATGCCGGCCAGCGGCGGGTTGATGCGGTATGTGAACGGCACGAGCAGGGCAATGGACATGGTGGCGGTGAGGCCCGGAAGCGCACCCGCCAGGATTCCCGCCAGGATGCCGGCCAACATAAACAGCATCACTTTGGCCGTGAATAACATGTGAAGCGCTTCGCCTAAATGCTCCACCGCGTCAGCCTCCCAGCAGTTTTCGGACAAATATATCCACGGGCCCTTCGATAACAGGCACGTTCAGAAACACGCTGAATAAATAATATACGCCCAGGCCCGCGAGCAGAGAAAACGCCGCGCCCGCGGCCCATGCGCCCGCGCTGCGCTTCGGATTCAAGAGCGCAAAACTCGCGCCCAGAAACGCCACTGTGGACAGCACGTAGCCCACGCGCGTGAGCAGGAAAATATAAACCGCCAGCAGTGCGAAGAACCCCAGCATGAGCAAAACATTCGGACCAAAAACCGGTTCCTTTTCAGCATCCGGCTTGCGGGACGCAACACTGGAAACAACCAGCAGCGCAACCAGCACGCCGATCACTATCATGATGGTGCGTGGGAACGCCATCACACTCAGGCCCTGGGGCTGCGCTTCATCTTCCATGGGCGCGGACCCCAGCACTTTGCCGAACATGCGGTCTTCCTGCTTGGCGAATTCCAGGAATTCATCGGGAGGCAGCCACGCGAGCGTGACCCCGCGTTTTGCGCATGCGTCCTGAAATTCTTTGGAATCGAATCCTTTTTTGAAATTCTTATAAAGAATTTTTTTTATCTCATCCGGGGTTCCGATTGGCACGCCGAGCCCGCCCCACGCGCCCACCACCACATCGTATCCCAGCTCGCGCGCCGTGGGCGCGTCCGGAACCGCGGGGTCGCGCTCCTCGCCGAACACGGCCAGAATGCGCAGGCTGCCGTTCTGCATCTCGGGCAGCACTTCGCTCGGGCTGCTCACAATGGCGTGGATATGCCCGCCCAGAAGGCTGGTCTTGGCCGGCGCGGACCCGTCGTACGGCACATAGCCCATGGACATGCCAAGCTGGTCCGCGGCCGCGGCGCTGGCCAGGTGCCAGATGGAATACTCGCCGCTGTTGCCAACCTTGAGTTCCCCGGGGTGCGCTTTGGCATATTCCACAAAATCCGCAAGCGTGGCCCATGGCGAATCCGCCTGCACCGTGAGCGCGGCCGGGCCGTAGTTTAATCGCGCAAGCAGTTCAAAATCCTCATAGGATGCGGTTTCTTCAACATCCGTGCGGTGCTTGAGGATGGCGCTTTCAACAGTCACATAGGTGACGGTGTATCCGTCTGGCTTGGCTTTGGCGCCGAAGCGCATGCCCGTGGCCCCGGCCGCGCCGGCCCGGTTTTCCACAATAATATTCGCGCCCATGGGCTTGCGCGCGGACTCGGCCAGGGCGCGGGTGATGAAATCCGACAGCCCCCCCTGCTTGGGCGGGCAGATAAGCTTGATGCGCTTTTTGGGAAATTCCGCGGCCATGGTTGTGGCCTGCTTCTGCGTGTACTCCTTCTGCTTGGATCGATCCACGCACCCGGCGCACGCCAGCAGGCCCAGGGCGAACGCGATCAGGCCCAAGCAAAGCGCCGCGCGCACTGCTTTCAATGAGTTGCTTTTTCGTAACACCATGGTTGCCGTCCGGCCTTCGGATCCGCCGTGTTTCAGCGTTGCCAAATTATAGCACAAATGCCCGGCGCTCATGAATATGAGAAATTCCCGCATGCATGGCCCCTTTCCGGGTTTATAATGACCATGTATGAAAATCGCATTCGTTTTCATGGGCGCCGAAAACCTCGGCATCGAATACCTGTCCGCCGCCGCGCGCGCGGCCGTGCATGACACCCGCCTGTTCTTTGATCCGGCCGCGTTCAGCGGAAAGCTCATGCTGGACAGCCCGGGCCTGGCGCGCATCCTGGACCGGCGCCGCGCCATGATCCGCGCCATGGCCGCATGGGCCCCGCACGCCGCGGCTTTTTCCTGCTTCACAGGCAATTACCAGTGGGCGCTTGAAACCGCGCGCACCCTGCGCCAGGCATGCCCGGAAACCAAAATCCTGTTCGGCGGCGTACACGCCACGTCTGCGCCCCACCGGGTAATTGAGCAGGACTGCGTGGACGCGCTCCTGGTGGGCGAAGGCGACACCGTGTTCACGCGGCTCGTGGAGGCTGTTGTTAATGAATCCGGGGAACCCGTGCCCGGCGCGTGGATTAAATACAACGGAAACCTCCTGAAACAAGACCCGGACCCGCCGCTCACGGATCTCGACACCCTGCCCCAGCCCGACAAACATTTATTCTATGACAAAGCCCCGACGCTTGAGGATCACTACCTCATCATGGCCGCGCGCGGATGCCCTTTCTCCTGCACCTACTGCTACAAGAGCCTGGACGCCGCGGCCCCGCCCGGCACGCCGCCCGTGCGCCAGCGCAGCGTGGACCACGTGCTCGCCGAACTGCTCCCCTTCAAAAAACGCGGGCGCATGAAAATGGTGGTGTTCCGCGACGATGTGTTCGGCACCCGCCGCAGGTGGCTCGAAGAATTCTGCGAAAAATACCCCGCGCAGATCGGCCTGCCCTACTTCTGCTACACGCACCCGGGCGCCGTGGACGAGTCCCGCGCCGCCATGCTCGCGCAAAGCGGGTGCGCCTTCACCACCATGGGCGTGCAGAGCGCGGACCCGCAGGTGCGCCGCGATGTGCTGAACCGCAACTACTCCAACGACCAGGTGCGCGCTTCCGTAGCCGCGCTCAAAAAATACGGCATCCATGTGTCGCTCGACCACATCGTGGGCCTGCCCGGAGATACGCCCGAAACCCTGGGCGCGGCCGCCGAACTCTACGCCGACCTGCACCCGGACCGCCTGCTCACGTTCTGGCTCGAATGCTTTCCCGGCACCGGCATCCTGCGCATCGCGCGCGAGCACGGCATGCTCACCGACGCGGACGTGGACCGCATCGAACGCGGCGATTCCGGGTACCGCTACGCCGGCGGAACTCTGGACAAATACGCACACGGCGAACCCGGCGCCGCTCAGTCCGGGCACACTCCGTACTTCTTCTACACACAAAAAGACAACCCCGGCCAGGACAAAACCGCCATGGCCGCGGCCGTGAATTTCCTGAACCTCATCCCCCTGCTGCCGCGCGACACAGCCCGCCGCATGGCGCGCTCGGGCGCTTGGCGGCGCATGCCCGCCCTGCCCGCCCTGCAGCACGCGTTCATGGCCCTCAACGCCACGGCGCGCCGCGACCCGTTTTTCTTCTACAATCTCAAATATATGTTCTCGCGCAAAAAACTCGACTACTGACGCCTCACCCACGTGCTGCCAATCCTTGCCACGGATCCCGGCCCCGCATATAATGGAATCATACGAAAACCGGACGGCGCAGCCGCCGGGGTTGCTAAGGAGATAACCACAGTGGGCAAGATGAGACTTCTGGCGGAATTCTGGACATTCCTCAAAGAACGCAAACTGTGGTGGATGGCGCCCATTATCATCATCCTGCTTCTGCTCGGAGCGCTCATATTCCTCACCGAGGGCTCGGCTATCGCTCCTTTCATCTACCCGTTCATGTAGACCGGCGCGCGCCAGGTTTCGTGGCAATCTCAAAAATATTTCCGTTCGCTCCAACTATGCCGCGTCACACCACACACCCCGGCTTCACCCTCTCCTGCCGCGGCATGGCCGCCGCCCTGTTATTCGCGCTCGCATGCGCCTTTGCCTGCACCGCGGCCCGCGCGCAGGAATCCGGCCAGCACCCGTCCTGGCCCAAAACCATCCGATTCGGCATCAACCCCTGGGGCGCGGAAAATGAAATGCGCGACATGTTCCGCCCCCTCATGGATTACATCCAGGAACACCTCGGCGTGTCCGTGCAAATCGTGATCCCCACATCCTACGAAGACCTCCTGGACCGCGCCGCGGCCGGCGAACTCGATCTCATGTCCTTTAATTCCGTCACCTACCTCAAAGCCCGGCGCCGCGGCCTGCCCCTGCAATACCTGGCCACCATGGAGCGCCTCTACGAAGGCGAATCCCAGCCCCGCGACTCCTACATCGGCTATATCATCGTGCACAAGGATTCCCTCTTCAAATCCCTCAAAGACCTCCAGGGACACACCTTCGCATTCGTGGAGGAAAGCTCAGCCTCAGGATACAAAATGCCCGTGGCCATCCTGGGCACTCAGTACAACACAACCCCGAAAAAATTCTTTAAGAAATTCTTCTTTGTCGGAGACCACAACGAAGTCATGAGCGCCGTATTCAACCACTGCGTGGATGGCGGCGCCACCTGGGACAACAGCTACGCCATGAACACCACCCCCGACAAGCTCGGCAACAACTTCCGCATCGTGGCCCGCACCCCTCCCATCCCCAACGACGCCTGGGTCACGGGCCCGGCCGTGCCGCCCGACATGCACCGAGCCATCCTTGACCTCCTGCTCTCCCTGGGCCCCGACACCCGCACCGCCGCCGGCGTCCTGGTCATCGACCAGGCCCTGGGCTTTCCCGGCTCGGGCTGGAGCAAGCGCGGCCCCGAATTCTACGAAGACGCCGCAGACCTGCTCCTCTACGACCAGCAGTAACCGCAATCTCTGCAACGCCGCCGCCGGCTTTTCCTAATCCAAGTTTAATGTGATTGACATTCCCGCTTAACCGCGCCCCTTTAAAATTTCCTCAAGATGTAATTCTTATTACACAAAACCATGCGCCCTCACCAATCCGGGCGCTACAATCCCCGAACCCAACATGCAGCCAAGGGGGTTTGGAACAAGTTCTTCCGGGAGTCCCATATGCCATTTGCCAACCCATTGCGTAAAACACTGCTCGCCACGCTGCTATTTGCGGTATGGGCCGGGGCGGCGTGGGCCGGCCCCAAACAAAGTCAAAGCAAAGTACTGCGCATGGGCATTAACCCATGGGGCACGGAAAAGGAAATGCGCGACATGTTTCGCCCGCTTCTCGATTACCTTGGCGAACATCTCGGCGTCACGGTTCAAATGGTTGTTCCCACAACATATGATGAACTCCTGGATCGCGTATCCGCGGGCGAACTGGACATCGTGGCCTTTAATTCCGTAACCTACCTGCGCTCGCGCCGCATGGGCCTGCCCATGCGCTACATCGCCACCATGGACAACATCTTCGACGGCGAATCCACGTCCCGCTCCTATTACACAGGCTACATCTTCGTGCGCAAAGACTCCCCCTACCGCAGCCTGGACGACCTCAAGGGAAAGACCTTTGCGTTCGTGGACCCGAGTTCCGCATCAGGCTTCAAAATGCCGGCGGCCATGATTGGCCTGCGCAAAGGAGCCACACCTGAAAAATATTTTAGCAAATTCTTTTTCGTGGGAGACCACAGCGAAGTGGCCAGCGCCGTGTATTATGGCTGCGTAGACGCTGGCGCTACTTGGGATAACAGCTATAATATGAACACGCAGCCGCAACGGTTCGGCGCAGCGTTCCGCATCATCGAACGCACACCGCCGATTCCGAACGACGCATGGGCGGTCGGCCCCAGGGTGGATTCGACCCTGGCCGCCAAGCTTAAACGTGTTCTTCTGTTGATCGACCGAACCACAAAGACGCGCGACGGCAGAACTGTTCTCAACCCCGCACTCGGATTCCCGGGTTCGGGTTGGAGTGAACGCAGTCCGCAGTTCTATGAAAACGCAGCCGACCTTCTGCTCTACGCCCAAAACTGACGCATCCCGCGGCGCTCTTCCGCCACCCTTTATGAGTCTCAAAAAAACAGTCTATTCCGACGCCCTGCGGCCCCCCATCGTGTTAACCGCCATGCTCCTCGGCCTCATGCTTGTCATCGGCTTCACCAACCAGGCCGCCATCAACCGGCAAAACCGGGACCGCGCCGCAGGCCTCAGCAAAATCTACGGCGACTTCCAGGATCGCACCATGGCCTACGCCGTTATGATCGCCAACTCGCGCGACGTGCAGGAAGGCGCGGCCGGCGCCAAACGCGCAAAAGTCAAAGCCGCCATCGACCCCCTGTTCCAATCCCTGGACGTGGGCCTCATCATCGTGCACGAGTTCGATGGCTACGTGATCGCGCGCGGCCACGACCCCGTGAAATTCGGCGAACCCCAGGCCGACCTGTTCTTCGTGAAACGCGCCCTCAGCGGCGCCACAACCCGCGGCATCCGCCCCATCGACGGCCGCCTGGCCCTGTTCACCACCGTGCCCGTGCAAAACGTGAACCCCGAAGGCAAACAGCAATTCGTGGGCGCCGTCACAGTCGGCTACTTCTTCGACGAATCCTTTGCCACAAGCATGAAAACCCTGGTGGGCTCTGAAATCGTGATCGTGGAAAACACCAGCCCCCTGGCCTCCACAAACAATTTGCTCAAACGAAAAGGCATGCGCTTCACCCCGGACAGCAAGCGCGTGGTGCGCGGCGGCCGCTGGTTTGACATCCGCTATGTGCCCCTGCAATCCGGCAACAGCAACTCCCGCGTGGGCCTGGTCATCGCTGTGGACAACACGCGCGCCAAGGCCATCATGTTCATCACCATGGGCGTCAGCTTCCTCATCATCTGCGGCGTCCTGTTCTGGGTGGTGCGCCGCGCGCGCATCTTCAGCGAAACCCTCACGCGCCCCATCATCAACACCGCCGATCACGCCAAACGCGTGGCCGGCGGCGAACTCGGCGTCGAACCCCTGGACGTGAACCGCGACGACGAAATCGGCGCCCTCATGGATTCATTCAATGTCATGGTGGCCAACATCCAGGACATGGTCAAACGCGACAAAACCCGGCGCGAATACCTTGAGGGCGAAGTCGCACGCCTGCTCGATATCATGAACGCCGCGGCCGCCGGTGACCCCAACGCACACTTTGAAGTCCGCCGGCAGGATGAAATCGGGCGCATCGGCGCGGCACTCAACACCATGGTCGCCGACATAAGCGAGCGCAACGAGCAGGACCGCGGTGAACGCGACTATCTCGAAACCCAGGTGCGCAAACTGCTCACCGTCATGGAAAACGCGGCCGGCGGCGACTTCTCCGCAACCTTCACCGTGGAACGCCAGGACGAAATCGGACGCGTGGGCGCAGCCCTCAACACCATGATCCGCGACCTGCGCGACATGATCGAAAGCGACAAACAGCGCCGCCGCGCCCTCGAAAGCAAAGTCCGCACCCTGCTCGCCGGCATCAACACCGTGGCCGCAGGAGACCTGTCCTTCTGCTTCCCCTCCCATGAAGACGACGAATTCAGCCGCATCGGCGCCGCGCTCAACGCCATGCTCGCCGACCTCATGCGCAAAATCGAAGAAATCGAACACCTCAAGCAAACAGACCAGATCCAAAAGGAATTGCTCGAAAGCCACATAAAAGACATCCTCGGCGCGGTCACGCGCGCCGCAAGCGGCGACCTCACCGTGCGCCTCGTCACCCAGGACCACGGCGCCATCAACGACCTGCGCCTCAACCTCAACACCATGCTCGGCAACCTGCTCGCCATGATCCAGCGCGTGCACCAGGCCGCCATACGCGTGGAATCCACGTGCAAAGACATCAACAAGACCGCCCAGCACCTGCAGGAAGGCGCGGAACAGCAACAAGGAACCATCCGCACCACCACCTCCGCCGTGGACGGCCTGGCCTCGTCCATCTCCACCATGGCCCGCCACGCCGAAGACGTGCTCGCCCTGTCCACAAACGCCACCGGCGAAGCCCGCAGCGGCGGCGACACCGCGCACCAGGCCATCCAGGGCATCGCCCTGGTCCAGGACACCATGAACGATCTGCACACGGTAATGGGCGAACTCGAAACCAGCGCCGAGGAAATCGAAGAAGTCGTCAAAGTCATCGATGAAATCTCGGACCAGACCAACCTGCTGGCCCTCAACGCGAGCATTGAAGCCGCGCGCGCCGGCGACCTGGGCCGAGGCTTCGCCGTCGTTGCCAAAGAGGTCTCCAGCCTGGCCCAGAAATCCGTAACCTCCACGCGCGAAATCACCAACATCGTGCGCCGCATCCAGGACCGCGTCAAAAAAGCGCAGCAAACCGCGGACCTGGGCATCAGCCGCGTGCAGCAGGGGTCTGAACTCGTGAACCGCGCCGGCGAAGCACTGGAACGCATTGTGGAATCCATCTCAGGCGTCACCGACCTGGCCCGAGACACGGCCCACGCCCTCGAAAACCAGAAAGCCGATTCCAGCCAAATTGTCCACGCCGTGAAAAACGTGCGCACCATTTCCGAAAACTCCACGGCCATCATCAAACAAGCCGCGGGCGCCGTGGAATCCCTGTTCACACTGGCTTCGGAACTTGAAGGCATGGTCAAGCAATTCAAAATCCAATAACCGCGCACGCGCGCAACGCCCGCACGGCACAGTTTCCGTGAACCAACCCTCTTCTATTCAATTGATAAAGAAATTGCGCGGCTCGCTCTAACGCCGCCCCAGCGTCAACAGTGTCCTGAGATTCTTCTTGTCTGTGACATCCACGCGAAACGGATTGCCCAGGGAAAAATCCGGCTCCCGCTGCTTGATGTAATATCCGTAAGCCGCCGCGGTCAGTGTTTTGTTGGCGATGTTCACCGCGATCATGCCCCAAAGGCCAAACCAGTAAACCGCGGTGACCGAGCCCACGGCGAGCACCACGATCATGAGGATGTCGGTTATCACGAGCGCGTCCTGCCGCTCCATGGCGTACAGCAGCGGCCGCTCCACCTGAATGTACACGAGCGGAATCAGCAGCAGCAGGCTCACCCGGAAGTATGGCACCGCTTTGAGGTACTCCAGCTTCACAAGCAGCGTCACCAGAGTCGGCACAAACACCGCCGCGGCCACGCTCACAATCAGCACCAGCCACAGCGTGTACTTGCTCATGCGCGCCATGATCTCGCGGCGCATGCCCATGTTCTCGGTATGGTATTGGGATATCAGCGGCAGGAGTGTGGTTTCCATGCCGCGCATGAACATGTAAATCCCTCGAATGAGCTGCATGGACGCATAATAAATGCCCACGATCTCGTTGTTAGTGAAAAACTTCAGAATCCACGGCGGCGCAATATCCACTACGGACTTGAGCGGATACTGAAACACCCCGACCCGGATTTGCCCCCACAGTGACACGCGCATCTGCGGCGTACTCTGCGTCGCCACACCGCGGAATTGCCGCACAATGTGCATCACAATGGGCGGGGTGTTGATCAGGACACTGAGCCCCATGGACGCGGGAAACGAAATGAGCAACCAGAAAACCGGCTCCTCGGGTTTGAGAAGATACACCCCAACCACAAACAGGAAGCGCAGGATGCTCCCAAACATGCTCAACGTATTCTGCCAGAAGTAAAGCAAAAACGCATTGTAGAACGTGATATAAAAAACGTTCATGCTATAGAACAGGATATACACGGCCACGGCGATCAAATAATTGCCGGGCACATGAATGAACGCGGCCACGGGGTGGCGCACGGCCAGAAGCCCAATGATGATCAGAAGCGTGGATGCGGCCTGAAACTTGAGCAGGATCATAAAGTAAAACTTGACGCCGGGCATATTGCCCTCGCCGCGCTTCTTGGCCATTTCCGAGCCAAACACCGGGCTGAGCCCCAGGTTAATCAGATAATCGCCGAACATGCCCAGGCTCATGCACAGGCCCACGATGCCATAATCCTTGAGTCCCACTACCCGGAACGTGAACAGGCTCGTGAGCAAAAACATCGCGGAATTGACCACAATGCTGCCGTTTGTTAAAAGAACGCCGCTGAGGATGGTTTTTTTGAGGGAAGACATGGGTGTGCGGCCCGCCCGCGCCGGGGCGCTGTCCGGGCCGCGGTTCACTCCGATTCCATGCGTTGTTTGGGTGTCATGGCCAGCATGGCGTAAGATAATCCAATAAGCAGCCAATAATTATTGTCAAAAATATGGTTATGGAAAAGGCACTCGATAAAGTAGCCGATGAGAAACGCCTGGAACCCCACGCACACGATGCGCAGAAACCGGCTGGGATTCAGGCGCCGCACGCGATCCAGGGCCAGAAATGTAAAAATAAATATCGCCAGGTACAGGATCAATACGAAAATCCCGCCCCCGGTCCACATGTCCAGGAACACATTGTGAGGCTGCAGGGCCTTGCCCGAAAAAGTAGCTTTGTCCTGGAAAATCTGCGGCAGGTATTCATAATACACGGATTTAAAATTGCCCATGCCGATACCCCACAACCAGTGCTCCTTGAGAATCTGCGCGCCCATGGCCAGGAGAATGAACCGCAAAAACATGGAACTGTCCCCGAGCATGTACCGGCGCATGAGGTAGGGATTCGCGGCAATGTAAACAACGGCCACGGCTGTAATGGCTCCGATTATCAGCGCCCCGCGCACAAAAATCGCGCCCTTGTTCCGCGTATCCTGCACAGCCCGGAACATGATATAGGCCACGCCCAGCACAAACGCGATCTGCGTGGAGCGCACCTGGCTCGTGGCGATGGCCACAATGCCCAGCCCCAGCACCACAAACAGCGCCGGCCGCCACTTGGTGCGGTAGCTCATGAGCACCAGCGCCAGCACGGGCATGACCGCAAACAGCAGGTCCTTGGCATACTCGAATGACATGTTGTAAAAACCGCGCGGCTTGGGCGCCACCATCATGGGGGTCCAATCCGCGTCCGCCGAACCCGGCAGAAGGTAGGACACCGGAAAATACGCCGCGCCGCCCACCACCTGCAACGCGCCCAACGCTGCATTGGCCGCCAGAATCACAATAAGCACTTTGCAAAATGTGCGTATATCCCTTTCATCTGACAGGAACTGGAAAACAAGAAATGTGAACAGCAGGCTGCCCGTGTAATTGCGCAGGTACACCAGGGTGATGCCCGGGTCCCTGGCAACCCGCAGGGACAATGCTCCGAGCAGCAAAAACAGGGTCATGGGAAACAGGATTTCCCACAGAAACGCGCGGCTCACCGCAAACTGCCGCCCCGCCGCCATATTCAACCCAAACACAGCCAGGCCGAGAATTACATAAAATTGAAAAATCGAAAAGATCCCGAAAAACATGAAATAGCCGATAAGAGAATAGCCGATGAAAGACAAAAGAATAATGTGAAAAGGTTTTTCAACAGCCCTGGCAGTGAACCAGGCGACAGGCGGCAGAAAGGCAATGGCCAGGGCGGCTTTGATCATAGCGACTCATGCGGCGAACGATCCGCGCAAAGCCTCCAATTCCGCCAGATACCCCGGCGCCAGAGCCCGCGCGGCTTCCGAATCCGCCCCGTGGTACATGTATTTTCTGGAAAATGATTTCAGCAGAGCCTGGGTGTACAGCGCGCGCGCCGCAACCATGGCCTTGTCGCCCAAAGCCTGCTGCGCGGCGTGGCGCAGGGTCTGCGCCGCGGCGGGCGCGCTGCTCCATGCCGGCCCGTACGGCCCATACCACAGAGACCGGGCGAACCACAGGATATCAAACAGCGGGTTCTGCTCAATCCCGTAATGCTCAAAATCCAGAACCCGGCATTCGCCCCTGGCAAAACTCACGTTGGACGCCGTGAAATCCCCGTGCTGGCGCACCAGACCCAGGGACACGCCGGCCAGGGCGTCCGCCTCGTGCATAATATCATGAAAAAGAGAGCCCGCATCGCAATCCGCCTGGGACGCAGCCCGGCTCATCACGTCCAGCGGTTGAATGAACCACGAAATAATTTGCTCATCGGATAAAACCGTGGGACCGCACGCAGCGAACGGGCGCAACGCATCAAGCCAGCTTTGGGCCAGGCCCGTGAGGTTCGCGAGCTTTTTATCCACGCGCGCGCCCGGCTTGGACTCGGAGCGGAAAATGCACCCGTTGAGCGCACTCTGCACGGCTGCGGTTTCGGGGCCTATGGGCCCGAAATACAAGGGCATGGGCACGCTGCTCAAAAATGCACTGCCAAGGCGCGCATCACCGGCCAGGGCGCTCAACATGCGATGCTCGCGATGCAGGCCCGCTGCCGCTTCGCGGAATCGCGGAATTTTAGCCACGGCAAAAGGACGACTGCTCCCCTGCGCAAATACCAGAAAAAAAATCTTGCTTTCGCGCTCTTTGTGGCGCAGGCCGATTCCGCTGCTCGCGGTTTTCACAATGCTGATGCGCCGGGGCCGCGCCGCGCCGAACTCCGCGCGCCAGTTCTCCATAAACCACTGTTCCACAAAATCTATCACGTCATACTCCTGCTTCCCGCAGCCAAATATTATGCAAAGCCGTCAAACGCTTTTTTGTGCGCGCCAGGCTTTGCGGATATCAATCATAATAAACAGGTACGCCGCTGCCAGAAACGCGGCCGCCCCCGCAATCAGCGTGCTCTTCACGGTCTGGGGATAAAATTTCTTCTTGGGCGGAAAACCCCGGTCCAGAATCGAAAGCGAGTAATCCACGCGCTTTTCTTCCACGCGCACCCGTTCAAATTCCTTGCGCAGCATTTCATAAACCGCGAGCAGGATTTCCCTGTCCCGGTACATGCGCCCGTATTCCATCTTAATGCCCGGGAACGCCTTGATATCATCATCGTAGCCGTTGAGCACCCCGAGGATGCTGTCCAGAGACTCCTGTTTGCCCTTGTAGTGCTTGCGGATCTGCTGCTGGATTTCATTCTCCGTGTCCGCGATCTGCGCGCGCAGGGCCTTGATGGTCGGGTGGTCGTCGCCCAGCACCTCGGATTTGCGCGCCAGCTCAAGCTTTTGTTCGGAAAGTTTCTGGCGCAGGAATGTGATGGTGGGATCCGTGGCCATGGTTTCCGACACCTGGCCCGCAGCCTCGGCCCAGTCGTACACCCGGTTGCCTGAATCGTTCTCGGTCTCCAGGGTGGACATTTCAATAAGAATCTGTTCCTTCTGCATGTTCAGGGTTGAATAGCGCCGTACGAGTTCGGCGTCGGCTTCGGGGTTGAGCAATTCGGGATTCTTTTCCTCATAAGCGCGGGTGATGTCCTCGAGTTCTTCGAGCTTGGCCTCCACCTCGCGGATCTCTTTTTCCAGGAATTCGCGCTGCTCGTGGTTCACGCTCTGTCGTTCTGAATTCGCAAATGCGATCAGCTCTTCAGCGTACGCGTTGGCCACGGATTCGGCCAGCTCCGGGGTGGGCCCCACGAATGAAATATACATAATCTTGTCTTCCACGGAGATGGAAATAAAATTCGATTCATCGCCGATGATTTTGCCCATGGGCTCGTCTTTAAAGCGGGGGATCTTTTTGTATGCGTCCTGGATCTCGGGCCGCATGAACACGCTGGATCGCAGGCGGTTGCTTTCGAGAATGGCTTTGTAATTCATATCCGAGCCCTGCATCATGGTGTTGGACATGAATGATCCCAGGGACTGCACGTTGAACAGGTTGCTCACCGAGGGGCGCGATGTGAACATCAGGGACGCCGATGTTTTGTAACGCTTCGGCGCCATGGTGTAAAAATAAAAGAAAGCGCACAGCGCGGCGATGATGCTGAAGGTAAATATGGGGACTTTGCGCTTCCAGATGATGGCCTGGAGATTCGAGAGTGTTATCTTGTCCATGGGCGTCTCCGCTGTGTGATTAGTCATTGATGATCTTCAGATAGGACAGCGTGGGAATCACGCTGTTCACGATATCCACGTAATCGCGGAATTTGAACGAAGAATCCTTGGGCACGATCACGATGTCGCCGGGCAGGATTTCACCGCCCGCGGGCTTGTCGCCGGATTTGATCCATTCCTTGATGTCAATCAGTTCCTTGCTCCCGCCGTTCTGCCCTGTATGCAGCACGGTGACGATAGCCAGCTTGGCGGTTTCCTTATAGCCCCCGGCCTGGGCGATGTACTCGAGGATGGTGGCGTCGCGCCCATACTTGATCATGGCCGGGGTGTTGACCTCGCCCAGCACGTACACATACTCCACGGCCTTGGGCACGTAAATCACGTCCCCGTTCTGCAGGGCTGTGTCCAGAGAGGGATTGCCCAGCACTTCCAGGTAATTGATCCGGATTTTCTGGCCGTCGCGCAGCAGCGTGATGTTGGCCAGGTCCGCGTTCACCAGCCGGTTGCGGAACCGTGCGAAAAGCTGGATAACCGTGAGCCCGTCGGCCAGGGGCACAATTTTCTGCAATTCCTGCAAGCCGGACGCCACATCCTGTTTTTCCCCGATCATATTATCGAACACGATCTTGACCATGCTCTGGAAATCGCTGCTCTGAAGCACCATGAGCGCATCGCGGTTTTGCAGGGGCAAATCGTGTCCGCCCGATGCCTTATCCTCCAGGTTCACTTCAAAAGAGTTCACAACGCCCGGGGACACGCGGCGCTGCAGCACGCAGTGGCCGGTCTCCGCGCTCCAGTGCAGGCCGCGCGCGAAACGCACCAGGTCGGACAAGCTTTCCCCTGGCAGGACTTCGTACATGGCCGGAACATTCACGCCCCCGCTCACCGTGGCGTTCATTTCCACAAACGGAATCTGAATCACATCCCCGGTGCGCAGCAGCACATTGGCGTCCATGTCAAAATCCACAAAATAGCGGTACAGGTCGATGTGCTCGGCCGCGTCCACCGCGAGTTTCGAGCCCTGGGCCGCGGCCGCGCCGTGGCGCAGCACGCGGATGCGGCGCAGAGATGTCGTGGGCGTGTACCCGGCCGCGGCAATGGCTTCCACCAGCGTGGCGCCTGCTTCAAACGTATATTCCGCGGGCGATGTGACCTGGCCCATGACGCGCACGCGGATGCTGCGCGGCTCGGACAGCATCACGCTCACCCGCACATTGTCTTTAAGATAGCGGGAAAAAGATTCGTCCATGAGCGCCTGGATCTGCGCCAGGGTCTTGTTGTTCACAGCCACGGTTCCGGGCCAGAATGTGAAAAACTCCTCCACGTTCTCCCGGCTATCAGACACGGGCGCCAGCGCGCCGTCCCAGGCCACTTCCACGCTGTACAGGGCCTGGAGCTTGCCCCACACCATGATGTCCAGCACATCGCCCGGGCCCACAATATAATTGCGGTCCTGTTCCGGGGATGGGAGCTTGCTCGCCGCGGGCGCATCATCCCGGGGCATGAAATACTCAGAAAACGCCATGGGGCTGTCTGTCTGCTTGGATTCACCGTCTGCCGCGGCTGCGGGCAGGCCCGAGGCCAGCACCACAAGCATGGCCGCAACCGGCAGCATGCGGCAATAGCGGAACATCATAGTCATTTCACTGCCTCCGCGTATATCACAATGGGATAGGAAAAACCGGACCGGCCTTTCCGCAGTCCTGTTGCCATGAAATATAACTTATCCATTATATACATAAAAATAAAGGCCGCCAGCCGCAGCGGGCGGAACTTGAGCGCATAATAAAATATCGCCAGCCCGCCCACGAACGGCCCGGTGTCGCAACTCACAATGTCCACGGATGAGAAATCCCGCAGCAGGTGCGCCACGGCCGAATCGCTGAACCGCCAGAAATCATCATACGATTCCGTTTCCGATACGCACCGGTGCACGGGCATGAGAAAAGGCACCGTGAAAATGAACCGGCCCCCGGGCTTGAGCACCCGGCGCGCCTCGCGGATCACAACCTCGGTGCGCGCCACATGTTCCAGCACATTGTTGAGAAAAATCCCGTCCAGGCAATCATCCTTGAGCGGCAGGCCCTTTTCCAGGTCCCCCACCACATCCGGTCGCGTGCCCGTGCGCAGGTCCAGGGTCAGAAATTCGCAACGCCCGTCCCGGGACAGCATTTCGCCGTACTGCGACCACCCAGCGCCCACATCCAGCACAAGGCCGTGAAACCGCGCGCGGCTGCGAATTTGTGCGTCCTCAAGCGCGCGCAGTATAGAATCCCCACGCCACAGAGGCCGCAAGATGTCTTTTAACCGGTACTGCACAGGCCGCCGCGCCTCCAGTCCGCGCACATCACTTTTCAAAGGATTTTTTAGGAAGCTCTTTAATAATCTGCGCCTTGGCGCCCACCACCAGAACATGGTCGGGCACGGGCTTCATAATAACGGTTCCCGCGCCCACGATGGAGCCGGCGCCCACGTGCGCGCCCACCACCGAGCGCGTCAGGCACCAGGCGTAATCCCCGATTTCCACAAACTCGTCCACGCCCGGGGACACGGTATAGGGCAGGTCCGGGTTGGTCACATCGTGCATGCGCAGGCCGCTGAGCACAATGCACCCGGGCGCAATGCCCACGTAATCGCCAAGGTGCGCCATGCCCACGATGGCGCCGATGCCCAACTGCACATGATCGCCCACCGTGGTTTTATTCGACCGGATCCACGCCATCCATTCCACGTGAAGATTCTCACCGCACTTGTCCAGGGTGTGCAGATACCACACCCTGCGGAAAATCACACCGATATTGCTCGGGATCATGGCCAGCGATGTTGTGAATGTGCGATACCGGAACAGTTTGGTTTTCCACAGCAGAAAAGCGGGGATCAGCATAATGTACGCCACGGCCGCGCCCAGGGCCAGCAGCACGACCTTGTGTTTGGGCTTATCCAGAGTCTGGAGAATCGCCTGTTTCACGATGTACCGATCATCATTTTCCATACCACACCTCGAATGCCATTGTTTCGTTGTTTATAATCAAGCCTCTATTATAAATACAAAACCTTATAGAATCATATCTTTCATTTCCGCCACAAGCTTGTCCATAAGCGCATCCAGGCTGTGCTCGCGGATTACCATATCGCGAAGGCGCGCGCCCAGGGCGCGGCGCTGTTCATCGGTCATGCTCAAAATGCCGTGCATGCGGTCCGCCAGGGCGCGGTCATCGCCTTTTTCAAAAAAGAGCGTGTCCGTGAGGTCCCCGAACACCGGCGGATACGCGGTGTTGCAGGTGATAGGAATGCGCTCGCACGCCATGGATTCCAATATGGTCTTGTCCAGGCTGCCCGTGTGGCTGGCGGTCACGAACAAATCGCACTTCACATACCACTCGGGCATGGTGTGGTGCGGCACAGGGCCTAGAAAACGCACGAACCGCACCAGATCGTTTTGTTCAAGGAACTTATCGAGCTGCTCCCTGTAGCGCTCATCGTCCTCGTTATAGCACGCGCCCAGGATGAACACCTCGAAATTATCCATGCCGCGCTCATTCACCAAAATGCCCAGGGCGCGGAACAGGGTCTCGAAATCCTTGATGCGCGTAATGCGGCTGGCGGACATAATCTGCACCTTGTCCGCGGCGGTCCGGCCCCGGTCCCGAAACTCATTGGTGTCAATGCCCTGCCCGGTTGTGCGGATTTTGCCGCCTTTGAGCGGATAGCCCTCATAAGAAGACGTGACCACCTTGTCCACGAGCGGGTGCGCCATTTTGAGGCTGCGGCTCATGCTGGCGTGCGCATGCCACATCATCAGCGGCACGCGCGCGGCCTTGCACCACGGCGCGGCCAGCACCGCATACACCGGGCACATGTGCGTGAACACCACATCCACCTTGCGCGTGAGCACATATCTGGCCATGAGACTATTGAATTTCATGGTCTTGCCCACACGGCCCGCGCCGCGCTCCTTGCCCATGGTGTGCACGACCACATTGTCCGGCAGATCGTAATCACCGGGCATGAGCACCAGCAGGTGCAGCGTGTCCACGCGCCGGGCAATGCCTTCAAACCACGCGTGCATGAAACCCAGCACAGGGTCTCCGCGGTCCACTTGTTGCGTTACCATCAAAACATTCATTGGATATTAAGCCACATCACAAATTGAATTCTTCCAGGTCCATGCCCTGGCGCGTGCACAGCAGCACGGGCTTGGCCGAGCGGCGGCCCGGGATCTTATACACATGCGGAAACGCCGCACGCAGTTCGCGCAGCACGGTCGCCGCGTCGCACAGGTCCGGGTGCAGCTCGATAATCAGCATATCCACGCAGGCCAGGAGGCCCGCATTGCCTTCAAGCGCGGCCTGCTCCGCGCCCTCGATATCAATTTTCATGATGTCGATGGAGGACGCGCCCGCATGCTTTTCAAGCACCGTGCGCAGGCTCGCCGCGGGCACGGATTCGCCCTGGCCCGCGCCGGTGATGCGGCTGCCCGTGCTCGGGCCCGAGGCGTCGAAGGAGATGGACCCGTCCTCGCGCCACAGGGCCGCGCGCAGCGTGCGCCAGTCCAGGGCCGGGTTGTCCGCTCTGTTGCTTTCCAGCATGGCGTGCGTGCCCTCGGATGGCTCCACGGACAGCACGTGCGCATTAGGCCTCAAATAAAATGTATACAGAGAAAACATGCCGATATTGGCGCCGATATCCACAACCACGGGCGCGCCGCGGCCCTGGAGCAGTTGCTCCAGAATATCGTACTCGCGCTCCAGGATGACTTCCTCAACCGCGAACCAGTCGGACTGGCGCGCGAAAAACTGCAAATCCCCGAGATGGAACGGCACCTTGAAATTCCAGTGCTTGTGCCCGGCCACGCGCGTGAGCAGATACGCGAAAGTCGCCACCACGCCATGGGCGTAGGGCCTCAGGGCCACGGTCTGCTTCACGGTTCTGGTCAGTCTGCGAATCATAGTGTGGGGCGGCCCCGGCTAACGCGCCAGGCCGCGGGTTACCTTGTTCACGGCGCCGATCACGTCGTCCACGTCCGCGGCCGAAAGCCGCGCCGAAAACGGAATCGAGAACGTGCGGTCGGATATGTATTCGGCGTTGGGAAAATCCCCGCGCCTGTACCCGAACCGCTTCTTGTAATACGAATGCAGGTGCAGGGCGATGAAATGGATGCCCGCGCCGATGTTCTCTTTTTGCAGGGCCGCCAGGAATTCATCGCGCGGCACGCCCAGTTTGTCCGCATCCAGCAACGGGGTATACAGGTGCCGCGCGTGGCGGATATTCTTCTGCACGCAGGGCCGGATCAGGAATTCGTTATCCTTGAAAGCTTTATCGTAACGCGCCCAGTGCGCGTTGCGGATCACCAGGTTGTCCTCGATGCGGCGCAGTTGGTGTATGCCCAGGGCCGCCTGCATGTCCGTCATGTTGTACTTGTAGCCCGGGCACTCGGTGTCGTAGAACTTGAACCCTTTTTCCGAGTAGCGCGACCACGCGGACTTGGACAGCCCGTGCAGGCTGCGCACGCGCATGATGTTGTCCCACTTGGGATTATTCGTGCACACCATGCCGCCCTCGCCCGTGACCAGGTTCTTGGTGGCGTAGAATGAAAACGCGCTGATGTGCCCGATGGCACCGATTTTCTTGTCTTTGTAACGCGCCTCGATGGCGTGGGCCGCGTCCTCGACCACATACAGCCCGTGCTTGTGCGCCAGGTCCATGATCGGATCCATGTCGCACGGTCGGCCGCACAAATGCACGGGAATCACGGCTTTTGTATTTTTCGTGATTTTCTTCTTGATTTGCGCCGGGCTGATATTGCCGGTGCGCTTGTCCACATCCGCGAACACGGGCGTGGCCCCTGTGTGCACAATCACATTGGCCGTGGCCGCGAACGTCAGGGGCGTGGTGATAACCTCATCCCCGGGGCCCACGCCCAGGGCGTCCAGGGCCAGAAACAGGCCGGCCGTGCAGGAATTGAGGCCCAGCGCATATTTTGCGCCGATGTACTTGCGGAAATCCTTTTCAAACCGCTGCGTGCGCGGGCCCGTGCCAAGCCACCCGCTGCGCAGCGTGTCTTCCACTTCCCGGATTTCCTCTTCCCCGATGAGCGGCGAACCGAAAACAAGGAATTTATCCCGAATCGGCGAACCGCCGTTTATAGCCAGTTTGGGTTTCGATTTCCCAGGCATACGCATGATCTCCCGGCGCAGGTTCTGCGCCATGCTGCTGATTCTCCTACCTTATCCAAGTCAACCCCAATAATCAAGCAAAACGCGCGGCCGCGTTTCGCCCATTGTGGTCCTGCATTCTAATATCTTATTTTCCAGTAAAAATTGAACAAACGGCGCGAATTGCGAAATCCATCCATACCGCATCAGGAGCCTGGTGTAAAAAACAGAATCGGATTACAGACAGGAAATAGCGGATCCGCGATTCAGGCATCACGCCATGCCTGGCAACGCCGCGCGGCTCCCGGCTTCACGCCGCACGCTGCTTTGCGGGAAGTCTCCTTCTTCCCCATGGCAAAACCTGTCCCGGAAGTCCCAATTTTTGGTGTCCCTGAATTTTGGAAATAGCACGATACACCCTTGCAGCCTCTTGAACCCCAGTACATACTCAGTAAATATTCAAATGGCAACATAGGTGTATATAGAGGTATCATACGGAAACTCGACATTGTCAAACAATCGGCTGTGTGCGAATTGAAAAAGCTTAATAATAAAGCGATTATTTGGATCGGCTTTTTCAAACCAGCCTAAAATCCAGCAAAAAATCAATCATTTTGGGAAAATGACCGCTGGTGAGGATTCTGGGAGTGGCAGACGCCATATTTACTGGCCTGAAAAATCGCCAATATAAATAATATATAAAGGGCTGAAAAGAAACAGGCGAATGCGGTGAAATCGAGGTGTGAGACCTGGTTGGATTTGACGAGGATTTGCTAAAATGGGATGGAATGTGGTAGGATTTGAGTGTGATGAAGGGTTATACTATATGAAGCATCGGCAGGTGTTAATCCTTTTGTTTTGATTCAGTAGATGATTTGCCATCTTTGAAATTGTTCCTTGCTTTTCGCCTGCGACATCCTCTCTCGCAGCTTTTCCGTCGTT
>Ga0351875_1061_pt2 | contig 27977 bp, 20 predicted proteins | sample BONcelFGM3001C14_FD_206784 | JGI IMG/M metagenome (GOLD analysis project Ga0351875, IMG submission 206784) | Enriched cells from coal bed in the Powder River Basin, Montana, United States - BONCAT cells FGM rep3 HSBNCT.FGM.300.1.C14 ... | reverse complement strand
AGGAACCCGGCGCTTATGACGACACAATCAATGCCGAGCCCGTGCACACGCCCGAGATTTTCACCTGCGACAGCCCCTACGGCCCCGTGGACCTCACCGGCAACATCTGGGAATGGATCGCAGACACGCACAAGCGCCCCAATGTGCACGGCGTACGCATCGGCGGCAACCCGAGCCAGTTCGAGCCAAACTGCGGCGATACATCATGGTCCGATGCCTCCACCACCCTGCCCTACCTGGGCTTCCGCTGCTGCGCCGACCCGCAAAACATGCTCCCGGCCACAGCCCGCCGCTAAGCCCGCACCGCAATCTTTCATTTATTACTCAGCGTGGGAAATGAATCCAATCCGTCACTGCCGGGTTATAAAGCCGAGCTGAAAAATCCCGCCGTTCTTCAATCATCAATATGACGGGTCCTGAGTCATGCGCTTCAAATCCAGAAGTTCATCCAGTTTTTCGTCACTCATGAGGTTTTCGCGCCGGGCGATTTCCCGCACCGTGGTGTTTTCCGCAAGGGCTTTTTTCGCTATTTCCGCGGCGCGCGCATACCCGATTTCCGGGGCCAGGGCCGTGGCCAGGGCATTGCTCATGTCCGCGTGCCGCCGGCACATGTCCCGATCCGCGTCCAGGCCCTTGACGCATTTTTCGGTGAACGCGCTGATTGCTCCGGCCAGAACCTGTATCTCCTGTAAAAAGTCGTAGGCGATGACCGGCATCATTACGTTCAGTTCCATCTGCCCGGCCTGGGCCGCAGTTACGATGGCGGTGTCCAGGCCCATGGCGTGGAAGCAGGCCATATTCAGCATTTCGGCCATGACCGGGTTCACCTTGCCGGGCATGATCGAGGACCCGGGCTGCACGGGCGGCAGCTTGAGTTCGCCCATGCCTGTGCGCGGGCCGCTGCTCAGAAGGCGGAAATCGTCAGCGATTTTGCGCAGCGATGTGACCATGGTGCGAAGCGCGCCGCACACCTCGACCACGGCGTCGAAACAGTGCTGGGCCTCGAACGGATTGGCCGGGGTGCGGAAGGTGATGCCTGTGAACGCGCTGATTTCGCCGGTGATCTTCTGGCGGAAATGCGGCGCCGTGTTGAGCCCCGTGCCCACGGCCGTGCCCCCGAGAGCAAGTTCGCCCAGCGCGTCGCTTGCGTCATTCACGCGCCGCGCGGCATTGTCCACCTGCGCGGCGTATCCGCCAAAGAGCTGGCCCAGGCGGATGGGCGTGGCGTCCTGCAGGTGCGTGCGGCCGATTTTCACCACATCATCAAATTCCTGCGCCTTGCCTTCCAATTCCTTGTGCAGTGCGCGCATCGCGGGTAGCAGTTCCTTGTGGATGGCGAGCAGCCCGGCGATGTGGATGGCCGCGTGTATGGTGTCGTTGGTGGACTGGCCCATGTTGGGATGATCGTTGGGATGCACCAGGGATGTATCTCCGCGCTTGCCCCCCAAATGCTCGGCCGCGCGGTTGGCCAGCACTTCGTTCACGTTCATGTTCTGCGATGTGCCGGCCCCGGCCTGGAACACGTCCACCACGAAATGCGCGTCAAAACGCCCCTCTAAAATTTCATCCGCGGCCTTGATAATGGCGTCCGCAATTGTTGGGGCCAGGAGCCCGGCGTCCGCATTCAACCTGGCCGCGGCGCGCTTGATGATCGCCTGCGCACGCACGAATTCCGGCTGAAGCCGCAGCCCGCTCACCGGAAAATTTTCCACCGCGCGTTGCGTCTGCGCTCCGTAATACGCATCTGCGGGCACATGCACTTGCCCCATGGTGTCCTTTTCTATGCGGACCTTCATTCCTGCCACCCCCGGTTCGTGATTCCCATCACATCATGTTATTTAATCCTATTCTACCAGATATTGTTTCATAGAAATTGCGCGTGCAAATCGCGCCGCATCCCCGCCGCACTTTCCGTCTGTTATAATTGATACATCAAAACCTGTTGGAGATCTGTCAAATGAAAAGCTTATTGAAAGCAGCTATCTGGAGCCTGTTCGCCATCCTCGTGCTCGCGGCCGCAACCCCGCGCCGCGCCGCGGAAGTCACCCTGCGCTCGGGCCGCGTGATCGAAGGCAATATCGTGGGCCAGACCGATTCCGAGGTGACTATCGAAGACGCCGACGGCATCCGCAGCGCCATCCCCATGGATAAGGTGGACCGCATCATGCAGGCCGCGCCCGCCATGCCCGCGCCCGGCGCGGCCGCGCCCCAGCTCATTATCCAGAGCGGGCACACGGACCGCTCCACGGCCGTGGCGTTCAGCCCCGATGGCAAATACCTGGCATCGGCCTCCAGCGACGAAACCGTGAAAATCTGGCTCCCGGAAACCGGGGAGCTGTTCCGCACCCTCACCGGCCACACCCTCACGGTGTCGGCCATGACCTTTTGCGCGGACGGCATGCTGGCCACAAGTTCCTGGGACGCCACCATCAAACTCTGGGACCCGGAAACCGGGGACCTGATCCGCACATTCGGCACGCCCCTGGAACAGATCACCAATGATCCAAACAACCCCAATGCCCGCAACGACAATTACGAGGCCGTGGCGTGCAGCGCATCAGGCAAGCTTATCGCCGGCGGCGACCGCGACGCCATTATCCGCGTTTTCGACCGGAACACGGGCGCTGTGGTGAACGAAGTTACGGGATTCAACGACACCACATCGGATTTGCTTTTCAGCCCCGACGATACGCGCGTGCTCGCCATCGACACGCAGCAGCGCGCGGGCGTGTGGCGCCTGGACACGGGCGAGCAAACCGTGGCCCTGCCCCACGAAAACGGCGCGCGCGGCCTGGCCCTGTCCCGCGACGGCATGTTCCTCGCGGTCGCGGGCAAGGACATGACCATCGCCATCTGGAACACGGAAACCGGGTTGCAGGAGCAAACCCTGCGCGGCCACGCATCCAACGTCAATACCGTGGCTTTTTCACCCGACGGCAAGTCCCTGATTTCCGGTGACTACGACGGCGCCGCGCTCCTGTGGGACCTGTCCACCAGCAAATGGAATCACCTGCTCGAAGCGCACGCCTACGGCATCAACGACGTGGCCGTGAACCCCGCCCTGGACATGGCCGCCACGGCCGGCGGCGACGGCGCCGTGAAACTCTGGAACCTCAAAACCGGCGCGCCCATGGCCACACTTCAGGGCCTGGGCCGCGGCATGCAGTATGCGGCTTTCAGCCCGGACGGATCCCTGTTCGCAGCCGGCGGCTGGGATAAAAAAGTGACAATCCGCAGCACTATGACCGGCCGCACCATCTCGGTTCTCGACGGCATTCCCAGCACCGTGGGCGAATTCGCGTTCAGCCCCGACGGCGCGCGCATCGCCGTCAAATGCCAGGACGGCCTGCGCAGCTACAACCTCACCGTGTGGGATATCAAAACCGGCGCCCTGCTCCACTCCCTGGGCGATTCCATGGACTCCGTGGCATGGAGCCCCGACGGCAAGCTCATTGCTGCGGGCAGCGAGTACGAATACGCAACCGTGTGGGACGCGGCCACCGGCGAACTCGTGTACACCCTCCAAGGGCATGGCGAGGTGGTGTTCGCCACGGCCTTCAGCCCGGACGGGCGCTTCCTGGCAACCGGCAGCTTTTCGGGAGAAGTCAAAATCTGGTCCCTCATCACAGGCGAATGCGTGCGCACCATCAAGGCGCACGACGCCTATGTTTATGACGTGGCCTGGAGCCCGGACGGCAAGCGCCTGGTCAGCGGCGGCGGCGACACCAAGGCCAGAATCTGGTCCGCGGAAACAGGGGACCTGATCCGCACCCTGGACGGGCACAAAAGCTGGGTGCTGTACACGGCCTTCAGCCCGGACGGGCGCACCATCTCCACGTCCGCGGGCGACATGACCGTGCGCCTGTGGGACGCGCACACCGGCGCCCTGCTCCACACCCTTGAGGGCCATTTCGGAGACGTGGCCGCGGCCGCGTGGAGCCCCGACTCCAAACACATCATCTCGGCCGCGGACGACTCCACCATCCGCCTCTGGGACCCGGCCACAGGAGAGGCCCAGGCCGTGCTCATCCCCCTGGCCGGCGCCGACTGGATCCTGGTCACCCCCCGGGGCTATTTCGACATGACCGACGCCGCGCGCAAAATCATCCGCTGGCGCGCCGGAAACAAGCTCTACGCACCCGAACAGTTCTTCGACGAATACTACCGCCCGGGCCTGTTTGAACTCGTCATTGCCGGCCAGCCCGTGCCCCGCTCGCGCGACATACGCACCGGCTTCGCCACACCGCCCGACATCAAAATCCTGGACCTCAAGGACGGCGCCGACCTGGGCGACGCCGACAAAATCACCATCAACGTGCGCGCCACGGACACGGGCGGCGGCATCAAACGCGTGCGCGTTTATGTAAACGGCAAACTCACGGGCCAGGCCCTGGAATTCAAGGACAAGGAAGGCTCTTTTCAGCGCCCCTTTATCGTGGACCTTCTGCCCGGCGAAAACATCATCGAAGCCACAGCCTTCAGCCGCGACCACATCGAAACCCGCCGCGACACCATCCACGTGTGGCGCCAGACCGGGGAAATGACCCGCCAGAAACTGTACATCCTCAGCGTGGGCGTATCCCAATACAAAGACGCGACCCTGGCCCTCACCTACCCGGACAAGGACGCGGAACAATTCGCCGCCACCCTCGAAACCGGCGCCCGCAACCTGTTCTCCGAAGTGCACCGCTATGACCTGCTCAACCAGGACGCCACCATGGCCGGCATCAAGGACACCATGCGCGCAATCCAGAACATGGCCCGGCCCGAAGACGTGGTGATCCTGTTCCTGGCCGGCCACGGCATCACCCTGGACGACGCCTACTTCTTCATCCCCCAGGACCTCATCTACAACAGCGACGCCGACATCGTGGACCACGGCCTCAGCCAGGCCGAACTCATGGAATTCCTGGCCGGGGTGTCCGCGCGCAAAACCCTGCTCGTGCTCGACACCTGCGGCAGCGGCGGCATGGTCGTGGCCATGAACACCCGCGGCATGGCCGAAAAGCGCGCCCTGGCCCTGCTCGCCAAATCCGCAGGCTCGTTCCTCATCGCCGCCTCATCCGACACACAGGAAGCCCTGGAAGTCACCGGCCTCGAACACGGCCTGCTCACCTACACCGTCCTGCAGGCCCTCAAAGGCAGCGCCGACACCTCGCCCCAGGACGGCATGATCACCGTGCTCGAACTCCTGCCCTTCATCCAGCAGCGCGTGCCCGAATTCGCCCAGCAGCACTTCCACCGCGCCCAATACCCGCAAATCTTCTCAAACGGCATGGACTTCCCCCTCATCGTCAACCAATAAAAACGCCGGAGGATCCTGAACCAATAATGCCCGAACGCAATGACACAAAATAACATGAAAAGCCAATCAGCAAACGCGCTGAAAGCCTGCGCTTGCCATAGCATAACCTGCAGCCCATCAGCAAATTCCCATGCCCGCCGCAGCCCGGCCAAACACCAGAATCCATCATTTTCCCAAAATGATTGATTTTTCACGGAATTTCAGCGGATTCTGACAAAGCCAGTCCAAATAATCGCTTTATCATTAGGCTTTTTGAATTCGTTCGCAGCCAATTGTCCGATAATGTCGAATTTCCGTGTGATACCCCTGTATGCCCTTATGTTGAGGTCCGGGTATGTACTGAGTATGTACTGGGAGATTTGAGGCTGTGCGGCCGTACAGGTGTTTTGAGCGGCTGATTTTTCGCAATAAACCAAGCAAAATAGTTCAACTTCTTTATTGCTTATTTCTTTAAGATTGTCGTTTACTAATTTTCTCAATATGCCAAATTACACAGAGAACTGTTGCTGTAACACCCGTTACGCAAATTGTGATTGCAGCCCAAAGCGAATAACCGTCCGGTTTAAAAAGCAGTAAGCCAAACATTACTGATACAATAGCAAATATCATGACCGACAGCTGAATAGGATTCCTGATTGTATATTGCTCGTACTCTCGTTTCACGACTTGTTTATCACTATTTACTTTTCGATATGCGATAAATGTGACCAAGACACCAAGGATTCCAGCAGTTCCACAAACTGCAGCCAGCCCACTACTTCCAACAATTAAGGCATACGCTGAACTGATGAAGCAGAATATGCTGATTAGAACATGCCGAATTAGTACAAAAAATTCATACCTGTGCATTTTCTTAGCTGCCATTCATCATATCCTCTTACGAAGTCACATCTCTCTCGCGTTCTCGTCTTCTGTCACATCTGCTCGTTGCTGGCGCATGCTGCTGAAATGGCTTGCGCCTACCTTCCCGTAAACTGTACGCCCGCTTCTTTTAAGTCATTCTCGAATTGCTTGTTGTCATTGATATCGTATCTCAAATAATGCTCTTTGCCCTGGTTGTGCTTGAATATATACGCCTTGCATACATTGTCACTGAACATGTCATTGAGCAGCACATCTCGGACACTGACATTAACAATATTCTTGTACGACATTCGGAAAGACGTGTCATATTTCTTGTCAGAGTTCTTTCTTATCAAGATGCTACTATTATCCACATCTACCCTGTCATAAATAATTTGAGCTTTCCCAGTCATTGCTTTTCCTGCGGCTAATAAAAGGTTGATATACATGATATCTACAGCGTATTTGAATACATTGAAATACTCAATGACGTGGCTTGCAACCAGCGCAACCAGGAGGGCATAAAGGACAATGATGTTCCTGTACAAGAATTTGTTGTCGGATTTATACGTGTTCACTTCATCAGTTCCTCTACTTCTACGTCACATCTTCTCTCGCGTTCTCATCTTCTGTCACATCTGATGTGTTGCTGCTGTGGCTATGGCTTACGCTTTTATTGTCCCATATTCTTGTCGGGATTTTTCCACCATGATTCGGCTTGGGTTTTAAACAATTCAATCGCCTCATTCACACAAGCACTGTAGTTGTAATATAAGTTGTATGTAAACCAACGGTCCTCGTTATTGCTCAAGGCACCTAAACGGAAGCGTTGCTTGAAATATAAATGTCCAACTGTAATTTTCTTGTTGTCTATCTGAAACTCTGCTGAAATCATATCCGCTTGCTCTGGGCTACAATAACCCAACTCAATAGCAAAACTTCCACCGTATTTATTAAATTGAACAAATATGAAATCAAATTGTTTGCCTTTAAGGCGTCTAAAATTTGGGTGAGAGCCACTAAAACCATGTTCACGCAATAAAGGTACAAAATCTCTCTTTAGTAAACGGATAATCTCCTTTCTTTGGTCAGATAATGACAAATCCGATTTGGGTGATAATGGTTTCCAATCTTCTTCTCGCTCATCCATCATCGTTGCATCATGTCCTCTACATCACATTCTCGCGTCTCTCGTCTTCTGTCACGGTGCCTGGCTGATGCTGTGCAGTGTGGTTGGCAAACCACAAACCTGCGAATGCAAATATGTAGAATATCATCCAGTGACCAGAAAACAACCTTGTCCGGTATGCATTAAACCAATGGAATTTCTGCTCTGTGATTTCTCTTATAATCTTATTGTGACTCATTAAGTAATAGTTTCCATCTCTAAACTCACCATAACCACTTTCCATCAATACCATCATTATGAAGAAGTTGAAAAAAGCATATATGGCAACAAAACCACACATGGAAACAAGCCAATTGGGCAGAATATCCAACATTTTCCACCACCTTTGGCGTTTACCTGATTTCAACCATTGCATAGGAAGAATCACTACAAATATCCCAACAGAAAGAATCAATATGGATTCGTCTGAAGTTGAAAAACAAAAAAAGCTTGCGATGTGAATAAATAGAGACGCAATAAAGCCAACCAAAGCCAGAAATGAGAATACTCTAATGAATATCAAGCGCATGATACTTCTAAATTCACCCTTGTATCGCTATTCAAAATTCTACCACACTCCATCGCCCTTTAGCAATCCCCATGCGGATGCCTATATATATAAAATTCCAAATAATCCCATGGGAGGTACGCACCATGCTTCATACGCCCATCGTCAAAACTCTGGGCTACATCCGCGTCAGCACTGATGAGCAAGCCAGAGAAGGCTGGTCACTTGCTGCTCAGCACGAAAAAATCCAGCTTTATAGACAACTTCATGAACTTGACTTGCTTGAAATTATTGCCGACGAAGGCATTTCTGCGTGCAATGTACGAGGGTGCCCTGGTATGCTCCATCTCCTTGACCTGACAGCCAATGGCCGCAGTTCCGACATCTCAGCGATTGTCACCGTGAAACGTGACCGTCTGTTCAGAAATGCGGCTGAGGCGCTGAAGTATTCGGATATCTGGCGCAAGCGCAATATCGAATTGCACAGTATCCATGAGGGCGTCCAAACCAACGGCGCGGCTGGCAAGATGTACTTCAGTCTGCAGGCCGTGTTCGCCGAGTTCGAGCGTGACCAGACCTCAGAGAGAACCAAGGCGGGCCTGGCCAAGAGGAAATCCGAGGGCCTGAAATTGGGTGGTGAGTGTCCTTATGGCACCACAGCCGACGAGGGTGGGTTCCTGATCCAATGCCCGGGTGAGCAGGAAATCCTCGTCCACATGCAGACCCTGCGCGAATCTGGATTATCTTTTCAGAAAGTGGCTGCCGCACTGAACGAGGACGGTTACAGGAATCGCACTGGCCGCGCATGGAACGCTGTCGTGGTCCGGTATTTGTTTCAACGATAGGCGAATGCAAAGCCACACCCCTTGGCCGATGCTCATTAGTTACTAATCCGGTCGTAAGTAGTTAGACAGATTGTCACCCTTTCACAGAGGGAAATGGCTCGTTATTTGTCAACATACTTATGAACTCATTAGTTATATTCATTTATCATTCATGTGCTTGTCCCAGGGCAGGCGCCGCACCATGCCCGGCACATTAAAAAAACCCGCCGGTTGAGGCGGGGCTGTTTTTTTTTAATGGTGGCCGTGGTGCGGGCCTGCTTTACTCTTGAAGCAGATTATTCCATGTCGTCGCCGCCCGCGTCGGATGCTTCGGGAGCATCAACGATTTTTAATTCCCGGCCTATTGCAAGAGCTTTATATTTTACAACCCCGGTCAAATATGAATATGTGATGAGGGGAGAATAAATGTTTGTTTAGACCTGCCCGTCTCGTGCAGGTCTGGCCGTGTGTTCTCCGACTGTCAAAAGGATCTTCGGGACTGCTGCGCGCGGCTGCCGCCCGGTTTTTGCACAATCAGAGCACAACCCCCGGACCCCTGCCGAACAAGTGACAGCCATCACAGAAACAGGGTTGTTCTGATCCCTTTCAGCAACAGCCTGGCATCACAAAAAAGGCTTGTTCAAGCCGAATCTTACACGTACGGACCGTAATAAATGTCATAATGTATCAGGGTCGATGCCGAACACGCGGCAGGCATTTTTATAAAATATGAATTCAAGATCCTTTGTTCCGGCTACAAGCCGCCATTTGAGCTTTTCGAGTTGCGGGTGGCCGTATGGCATGTCCGAGGCAAAAAGGATGCGCCGCGGGCCCAGGGCCGAGAGCAGGACGCGCGTACGGTTAATGGAAACGCATGTGGTATCGATAAATACATTGTCATATTTTGGAGCGATGCGACACAGTTCCCGGTAACTGTCCTTGCCGCCGTGGGCGATGATGAACGTGGCCCCGGTTTCCGCGAACAGGGCGCGCCAGTGTTTGGCATTGCTTGTGAAGCTGGTGTGGTGCGTATGGCACAGCACGGGCAGGCCCAGTGCGGCCGCGGTTTCCATCACAGTGCGGGCTTGCTGGATTTTAAACTTGTCGGAGATAATGTGCAGCTTGAGCCCGCGCAGGCCCAGGGCGGCGATGCGGCGCACTTCGTCTGCGGCGTCCATGCACTGCGTGGGCGCCACGCGCCCGAACCCGATCACGCGCGCGTCCTTTTTCATAAGCGCTGCGATGCGGTTGTTCGGCTCGGTGTAGCACGGCCCGCTGCCCGGCTCATCAATGGGGCACACCACATAGCGCGACACGCCTGCGCCGCGCATGGCCGCGTCAAGTTCCTCATATGTAACCGCCCCGCCGTCCGGGCTGAACCCGATATGGTTGTGCGCATCGATCAGTTTCATAAAAGCTCCATCAGAGGATGTGCGGACAATGGCATACACGCCCTGCCCCGCACACTGGCTAAAAAGCCGTTGGAAACGCGCAATGTTCCCGCGCCTCTATTTGGGGTCCACAGTCATGGTGGGCACCATGGCGCCGCCTGCGGTCACGTTGATGATAGGCGTAATGGACAGGCGCGAGATGCACCCGCCGAACCGGCCGCCGAATGCAAACGGGTTGAGGTTAACGTTATAGCGCCTGTATGCCAGGCCGCGCGGCCCTGCCACGGGGTAGAATTCCACGGGCGGCTCCACCAGGCCCTGAAGCACCCAGTTGCCGCCCAGGGCGCGGTGCATAACCGCCTCCCAGTCTTTGGCCTTTGTGTCCCGGCCGATGTGCACATCCTGGCCGCCGTACCCGTCCGCGGGCTTGAGCACAAGAACCCGGCGCTGCTTGCGCGCCAGATCCTGGATATCCCATTTTCTGCCCTGCCAACGCACGGCGCAGGGTGCAAAGTTGCGGGTCCACGGCACGCTCTTGCGGATGACTTCGCGTTCGCGCGTGGTGAACAGGGATTTGAACGCGGGGTCGGACAGAACCGCGAGCGTGGATTTATTGGCCACCACCTTGCTGCGGAACGGGTTGGCCAGGCACACTTTTTTCTTGCGCGCGGCTGTGATGAGGGCCTGGCATTCCATTTCCTTTTCAGCAATTTCGCGCGTAATTACGCGTCGGTATACCAGGTCGATGCGCGTGCCGTCCGGGGCGAACAGGCGGCCGCGTTGAAAATCGAAGTCCCGGGGATCCACAACAAGGGTTTTGAATCCGCGGCGGTTGAATTCATTGGCGATGAGCACGAACTCGGGATTGGTTTTAACCTCGCGCCAGTCCGTGATGGCGATATTGGGCGCTGTGCTGCCGTTGCCCGCGTCGCGGTATGCGGCCACAAGCGCGGTGAGCAGGCGCGCGGTGCGGTTCAGGGCCGGAAATTTGTAGGAATTGCGCATTTCCCTCATGGGCTCGGTGTCTCGGAAAATGGCTTCCTGCACATCGCAGTACGCCATGCCCGCGGGGCTGTCGCAATTCATTTCCGTGAATTGAAGATCCGTGTTACCCTTGAAAAATCCGTCCAGGCGGGACTTGATCACCGTGCGGCTCATATTCGGCTCGATATCAATGAGCGAGCGTTCGGCTTCGTTGAGCACGATAAAATCGCGCGCCTCGGGATGATCGAAATAGAAGCGCGCCACCTTTTCGATGCAGTTCAATATGACGGTTGTCACCTGCTGCACGTGCGCAGCCTGGCCCTTGGTGAGAAAATGCGGTCGCAGGGCCGTGGGCACGGGGTCGGCGCCGAAGGTGCAGCCCAGGCCGCGCTCGCGCTGCATGATTTCTTCAAGCAGGGCGCCGGCGTGCGGCCGGTATTCTTCAAGGATATGCTGGTACTTTGCCGCAGGCCCGCGCGCGGGCGGGGCCTGCTCGGTCTGAATGGGTTTCACAATGGCCATGGCTGCCTCCTGAAAGCGCGGCCATGTTGGAATAAGAACCTGCCACGCTACGATTTTGAGAACAATTGGATCATTATACCGGGGAACGGACCAACAGGCCAAGCTGGCGCGGATTCTTTATTTACAACCGTGCGCGGCAAAACCGTGTGCACATTTAATGGAAAACCGTGATAATGGTTACATAGAGAAGCGGGAAACGGGACATGTAAGAAATGAGAGAAAAACTGGGAACCGCAATGCGCGTTTTGCTTTTCATGGCCGCGTGCATGATTCCCATTCACACAGCGGCGCGCGCCGCGCAATCCCCTGAAATCGAACTGTTGTGGAAGCAGCACTTCACATTCGGCCCGGCCGATGTGCGCGCGGCTGTGGATGAATCCGGGGCCGTGTTCGTGGGCGATGACGACGGCATAGTGGCGCGCCTGGACGCACGCACCGGCGATGAGCTGTGGCGTTTCGATGCGGGCGCGCGTGTGCGCTCGGCCCCGGTGCTGTGGCGGGATCTGGTGATCTTCGGCGATGGCGGCGGTGCGGTTACGGCTCTTAAAAAAAACGACGGCAAGCTGGTGTGGAGCAATGAAACCGGCGGAGAAATTCTGGGCCGCGCCAGCGCCTCGGGCGAAGTGGTTCATGTGAATTCCACGGACGGCTACCTGTACGCCCTGTACGGGTGGGATGGCAACATCATCTGGCGCTACAACCTGCAACAGCCCGCGGGCACGCGCCCGGCCATGGGCGGGGGCATGGTGGTGTGCGCGGGCGACCGCGGCCGCGCCGCGGGCCTGGCCCCGGGCGAGCGGCGCGTTGCGTGGGAGTATATCTCGGGCTCATCCCCCCTCACCTCTCCGCTCATCGTTAACGGCAGCATCGTGTTCGCCGCGGACCGAGGCGCCATTTACGGGCTTAATCTCACTCAGGGCACATATATGTGGAAATACATGGCCGGCGCGCCCATCGCGCACGAACTCGCGGCGCACGGGGACGTGATTTACTTCACCACCACCAAAGGGGAAGTGGCTGCATTCGACACCTCCGCACAAAAAGAACTGTGGCGCGTGGCGCCAGCCCAGGGCGCAAACCGCAAGCCCGGCGGCACGCCCGCTGTGGTGCAGAACTGGCTCCTGGCGCCCTTTGATCAGGCCGAGCTTTTCGCCCTGGATCTCGACACCGGCCAAACAATGTGGACTTTCCGCGAGCAGGTGCTGGCCCCGGGCGCCTTTGCCGGGCTCTCCACGGGCGGGGACTGGATCGCCGCGCCCAATGACAATGGATATTTGTACCTTTTCCGCATCCAGGGCGGCGCCGCGCCCGCAGCTTTGGCTGCCGTGCAGCCCGGTGAAAAAACGAACCTGCCGGACACCTCGGAAACAAATGGCAATTCCCAGAAACAATCCGGGCAAGACCCAGAAACCATAAGCCCGGAAATCAGGGCGCTGCTCGACGAGGCCAAGCAGGCGTTTCTGGCCGGAGACTATGAACAAGCGGCCATGGCGTACAAGAAGATCATTGAAAAAGAACCCGACAACAAAAAGGCGCACTACAACATGGCCGTGGCCCTGGAACATGTGGGCGGCGAACGCTACGCCACGCCCATTGTGCTGCCAGAGGCTGCTGAACACTATGAACGCGCCCTGGAAATCGACCCGGAATTCCTGCCCGCACGCATCAACCTCGGCATCCTGTACAGTAAACTGCAGCAGAACAACCGCGCCGCGGATATCCTCAAACAAGCCCTGGCCGTGCGCGACGACAAGAATGTGCGCTACAATTTAGCCGTGATACTTGAGAAACTCAAACGATTCGCCGAAGCCCGCGAGCAGTGGGAAGCCTACCTCGCGCTCGAAGACGACGAGACGTTGAAAAATAAAATCCGCAGCCACCTGAAAAACCTTGAAGGGGATGCACCGCCCGGGGAAAACTGAGCGCCGCCATGGACCACACCGGAAACCGCAACATTCTGAAAAGCCTCAATGAACAGCGCGCCCTGGCCACCGCGGAGCTGGACGCTGTGTGCACGGACCTGGATGTCATGCTCGTGGAACTCGTGGCCGAGGTGCACCGCTACCTGGGCGATTTTATATTTGAAAATGTGCTGCGGGACATTCGCAAAAAAAGCAGCCAGGCCGGAAACTGGCCCCCGCACAAGCTCGACGCCCTGCATGCGGATCTCGACGCCATCGTGGACAAGGAAATTGATCGCATCACCGACGCCCTGCGCAATAATGAGGAGTGGTACGATACTGATGTGGTGTTCCTGGAAAAAGGCACACAAATCTGGAAAACCGTTCACAGTATCGACGCGCCTGTGAATAAGTATCTCAAGAAACTGGGCCTTGGCCCGGCCAGGCTGCGCAACTGGGCCTGGCTCGGCGAGCACCTGGACATGCTCGCCAATGACCGCTATCCCCCCGCCAAACGCGAGTTCATCGAAAAACAGCGCCACCTCAAATATCTCGACTCCCGCATCAAAGAGGAAGAACACGCAGCCGGCCTGTTCCCGGCCCTGGACGAAAAGTAACGCGCAGGCGGCTTGTTGTCCCGCCCGGGTGATGGACCCGCGCCGCACGCGCTCGCCCGAGCTGAATTCCCGCAGCGCCAGGCCCACGTATGAGGCAAAGGCGGCGCTGTTGTCGAAGGCTGTGAAGTCGGCCACCTCGGTGGCGATCATCACGGCGCTTTGCAGGCCGCATGATTGCTATCTCCTTTTCACAACACGCGCGCCATGGGCCCCGATTGTTTTGCATTTTTGAAATCAGAGCGGTGCTATACGTGGTGTTTCATTCTGGGGGAAATGCAGAATAGAAAGAACACGAAAGGGAGAAACGCAACGCAAGCGGCAGGAGAGCGGATTGGTTGGCGGTTCGTCAGTATTTGATCTTGATGCTGGGCAGGCCTTCGTGCCGCAACCCTGTGTTATCGGTGCAGGGCTGGCAGCAGCCGGTGTCATTGTGGACATGGTCTTCGCACCATGCGCCGCACAGGCATGCATCGGGCAGGGGTATGGCGTCTGGTCCGACTGTGCCGGAGCCGTCTGTGACTTGGAGGGGTCCGATGACGCCGGCGCCATTGATCACAACGGTGACGGTGGAGTTGTCGTACAGCAGGTTTCCGCACACAACGGCCACGGGCCTGCGGGACGGTTGTGTGATATCGCCGAGCAGCACATAGTCCCAGCCCAGATTGATGGCTGCGTTGGCGTTACAGTCGGGGGCATATCCGGGTCCGGTGGAGTGGGCCACGAACAGGGAGCCGAACTGGGCGCCGTTGCTGCTGGAAACCTTGCTCACGCACCCGGGGTCTGTGGTTAAGTCGCAGGTGCCCCGCTGCATGTCGCTGCCAATATAATCCTGCAGGGACACTGCGTCACACATGGAGCCCGATGGGAATTTGCTGGGCAGGCCCATGGGGAAGTTGGGCGGCTGGCGGTCAATGATGATGCTTAACTGGTTGAAGCCGCCTCCTAATGTGCGTTTGGGATAGCCCCCGCACTCTTTGCTCCATGAGTCCAGAGATTTCTTTATCTGGTATAGTTGCCGGATGCCTTCTCCGATGCGGCTGCGCTGTTTGAATTTAATGACCATCATATTCGCCACGGATGCCAGAATAAAGACGATAGCCACCACGATGGCGAGTTCTATCAGGCTGAAACCTTTCTGATTGCGCGTTCGCGGGTGTATGATATTCATTAAGTGACCTTTTGACAGGTTTGTCCGGGCGGGAGCAAAGGATGCTTTTTACAACGCAATAACTTGCTCCACCAATTAGATTATAATATACAATTGAAAAATGTGTCAATGAATGCAAGGGGAAGCAGACGCGCGCCGGGAAGGTTTTCAGGCCGCGCTTTTTTGCGGGGAGCCAGAATGATGAACCAGTTGAAATCGGAACCACGGGCCAAGGCCGGTGAAATGAGAAGCCCGGCGTGGCAGTGCGGCGTGTTGATAGCCGTGTTTTCAGCAATGCTCTGCCTGCCAGTGCTCCGGGGCGGGTTTGTACACACGGATTGGGTGCGCATATTTGGAATTGAACAGGACGCTGCGGAAGAGGCGGCGGACGAGACGGCTAATCCGTATGAAGATATTAATGAAACGGGCCAATCCGGTCCCGTGCAGGTTTCTCCGCACACAGGCCCGCTGCGCCCCCCCCCTGTTTACATATGCAATACGCGCCGCGGCCCCGATGTTTAAAAATAATCCGCGGCCATATCACGCCATGAACCTTGTGTTCCACATCGTGTGCGTGCTGCTCCTGTACTTGTTAATTCTGGCGGCAACACGCCATGCAGTGCGTGTGGGCCCCTGGATGTGGGCGGCGTGCGCGGCTGCCGGGGCTGCTGTGTTCGCAGCTCACCCCGGGGCCACAGGCGGCGCGGCCTGGCTCTGGGTCATGCCCCAGGTGCTGGCGGGCGTATTTCTTCTCGCCTCCACCCTGTTGTTTTTGCAAGCGGCGCGCAATCCTGCGCCTGGTCTGATAGCGGCATACCCGGTTTCCCTGGTTCTATACACATTAGGCATGTTCACGGACACGGGCGTCCTGTTCTGGTTCCTGGTTCCCGTTGCCGTGGCCCTGCCCCTGGCGCAGAACCGGCGCACTGTGCTGGTGCGCGCGGTTCCGTTCGTGCTCGTCAGCGCCGCGGCCGCATACTTGTACAACACGTGGAATGTGTTCGGCGGCGGTTTTAACGCGGTGTCATTTCTTGCGCGGATCGGCGCCTATATGCAGTCCCTGGTGGTGGTGTGGAAAATTCCGCCGGTGCATCCGGCGCCGATTCCCGGCGCCGATACGTGGGCGGCAATTGCCGGCGCCGCAAGTGTGGCCGGGCTAACGCTCGTCATGCTCTGGGGCATGATCCGGCGCCTGCATCCCGCGCTCAGCGGGGTTGCGGCCTGGCTGCTGGCCGCCACCGCGTCGCACGCCCTCATTGAGCAGCCGTTTCTGGCCGATGCCGGGCCGTATCTGGCATACGCCGCCTTGGGCCTTGGCGCAGCCGTTGTGGGCGCTGTGGCCGCGGCGCCCCGCGGGTACAAGCTTTCGCGCATCAGCGCCGCGCCCATGGTGCTTGCCGCGCTCATCGTGCTCGCGGCCTTGGGCATGGCAACGCGGGAACATATGTTCACATTCCGCAGCGACTCTACTTTCTGGGCGCACCTGGCCGACGACACGGGCCGCGAACCCGTAGTTCTGTTTCAATACAGCCGCACACAAATGCAGGATGGCAATTATGCGGCCGCGGCCACAACCCTGGCCGAAGCTTTTGACAGGGCCGAGGGCCAGCCGGGTTTTCAACGCACTCTGGCCCAAACCATGCTTCTGCTCGCACTCAAGCTCTACGATGAAAAACCCCAGCACTACGCACTCTCAAAACAGTTCCTTGTTAAAAGCGTGAATATGAACCCCCGTTACCCCTACACCTATTCGGCCATGGCCGGAATTTATATGGATCAGGAGCAGCGCTATCTCGAAGCCTATATCGATATGCTTATTGCGCGCGAGTTGGCGACGGACCCCGCCCCCATGGAGCGCGGCCTGGCCATGGTTCTGCAGCGTGCGGCCGGCAAGGGTGTAACCATTGACAGGGCCAAGGGCCGCGCGCGCGCCACAAAATGGCTGCGCGATATCGGCGTATTCAAAAAAACAGACAAACTGCAACCCGATCCCGACCAGGAACAAGGCCAGGAACAAGACCCGGCGCCCGGCGCACGCGAGGCAGTCCCGGAACCCGCCGCCGAACAGCAATAGCGCCCGCAGCGCACGCAAGCCGGAGAAGAACACAATGAAAAAAATCCTCCCCTGGTACAGCATCCTGGTCGGCCTGAGCATCATCGCCACATGGACACTTTTCTATGCCAGCGGACGCGTGCCCGGCATGGAGGATCAGCCTGTGCAGACCGCCTGGCACATCGCCGCGGAATTCGCAGCCGCCGCGGCCCTGCTCGCGGGCGGCATCGGCCTGCTGCGCAAACGGCCCTGGGGCGCGCACGCCCACTTCCTGGCGCTCGGCATGCTCCTGTACGCAATTATCAACAGCCCGGGCTACTATCACGCCAGGGGCGACACCCTGATGCTGGCCGTGTTCGCCGGCTCGGGCGCAGCCGCTCTCACGGCCATTGCATTGAGTTTCCTGTATCTGAATGAAAATAAATGATAATTCCGGAACACCCGCGTTGTGCGCGTGTCCGGGAACATTCGATCTTTTCTGATTGAAAAGTGTTCCCATCCGGGCTATACTGAAATCGTTAGTTAGATTGTTGTCTAAATGTCAAAACGGAAGGGTGCATTATGGCGAAAGCAAAGATACTTGTGTTATGCACGGCCAACTCGTGCCGCAGCCAGATGGCCGAGGGGCTTATCCGCAAACGCTACGCAGACCGGGTGCACGTGTTCAGCGCGGGCGCAGCGCCCGCGGATCGCGTACACCCGGGCGCGGTGGCAGCGCTGGCCGAGCGCGGCATCGACATATCAGCGCATGTGCCCAAGTCCACAGACACGTTTCTGGGCCAGAACTTCGATTTCGTTATTACCACCTGTGATTCCGCGCGTGACGTGTGCCCGGTGTTTCCGGGCCGTGCGCAGCGCCTGCACTGGGGCCTGCAGGATCCGGCCTCGGCCGCGGGCGCGCAGCATGAAATCGACGCCGTGTTCCGCGCCACCGCGCAAGCCCTGGAGCAGCATATTGAAACCCTGGATGAAGCCATCGCCGCAATAAACAAGGCCGGGAGTTGAAGCCCATGGCGCAGATTGAGACGGCATCACCGGTTCAGGCGTTCAAGGCCCTTTCCAATGCAAACCGCCTCAAAGTATTTGAAATCATCCGGGCCGGGTGCGGGTGCACAGATTTGTGCCGCACGGCGGAGCGTCCGGGGGATATCCCGCGGGATTCTGTGTGTGTGTGTGAAATCCTCACGCTGATGGATGTGACCGGGCCCACATTGTCCCACCACCTCAAGGAACTGCGCAACGCGGGGCTTGTGGACGTGTTTCAACGCGGGCAGTGGGCCTATTACGCGGTGCGGCCCGGAGCGCTCGACGCGCTGGCCGACTATTTCCGATGTCGCATGCGGCCCGGAAAATGTGCAAAGGAAGACAAATCATGAAAGAACAGACCCCTCAGGAAATCAAAGACAATGTGAAGCAGAATTACGGGGCCGTGGCGCGGGGCGGGCAAAAGAGCTGCTGCGGGCCGTCGTGCTGCGGCGCGGGTGATGCGGATTCGCAACAAGTGAGCGCATTCCTCACCTCATATGCGGATGACCCGCAAAGCGTGGCCAAAAAGATTGGCTATACGGACGCGGACCTGGCCGCGCTGCCCGGAGAGGCCAACCTGGGCCTGGGCTGCGGCAACCCCACGGCCATGGCCGGCCTCGAACCCGGACAGACTGTGCTGGACCTTGGCAGCGGCGCGGGCATGGACTGTTTCCTGGCCGCGGCCAGGGTGGGCCCGGGCGGTCGCGTAATCGGTGTGGACATGACAGCGGACATGATCGCCAAGGCTAATGAAAACCTCAAGCAGTCTCAGTTTGGCAACATTGAATTCCGGCTCGGGGAAATTGAGTCCCTGCCCGTGGACAGTGACTCCGTGGATGTGGTGATCAGCAACTGCGTATTGAACCTGGTGCCGGACAAGGCACAGGCGTTCAGGGAAATATTCCGCGTGCTGCGCCCGGGCGGGCGCATGGCTGTGTCCGACATTGTGAAGCTGCGCGCCTTGCCTGACGCCATCGAGAATGATCCGGAAGCCCTGTCCGCGTGTATCTCGGGCGCGCTCATGGAGCGGGATTACCTGGACGCCATTGCCGCGGCCGGGCTTGAACAGATTACCGTGGAATCCAAAGAGGATTTCGGGGCAATGTTTTTCGTGACCGAGGGGCCGGTAAGCGACATGATGCGCGGCGTGTTCCCGCACGGCAAAGCCGATGGATATATCGCGAGCATTAAAGTCACGGCGCGCAGGCCGGACTGACAGACTCCCCAACGAGGTGGAAGAAACCATGAAAAGGCTTTCATTCCTGGACCGGTATCTGACCCTGTGGATTTTTATGGGCATGGGCGCGGGCGTGGCGCTGGGCTACTTCAGCAGCGCGTGGGTGGAGTTCATCACCCAGCCCGCGTTTCAGCGCGGAACCACGAACCTGCCCATTGCCGCGGGGCTCATTCTTATGATGTACCCGCCCCTGGCCAAGGTGCGGTATGAAGAACTGGGCAAAGTGTTTCGAAACGGCAAAGTGCTGGGGCTGTCCCTGGTGCAGAACTGGATCATCGGGCCGGCGCTCATGTTCGCGCTGGCCGTGATATTTTTGAGGGGCTATCCGCATTACATGGTGGGGCTCATCATGATCGGCCTGGCGCGGTGCATCGCCATGGTCATCGTGTGGAACGACCTGGCCGACGGGGACTCTGAATACTGCGCGGGCCTGGTGGCATTTAATTCCATTTTCCAGGTCCTGTTTTTTTCGGTGTATGCATATGTGTTCATCAAGGTGTTTCCGGTGTGGATCGGGCTCGGGGACACGGTTGCCAAAATCAACCTCGACAAAATTACAATCGAAGAAATCGCCAAGAGCGTTTTCATCTATTTGGGCATCCCGTTCCTGGCGGGCCTGTTTACGCGCATCATCATGGTGAGGGCCAAAGGCAAAGAATGGTATCACAAGGTGTTCGTGCCCAGAATCGGTCCCATCACCCTGGTGGCGCTTCTGTTCACAATCATTGTCATGTTTTCCCTCAAGGGCGAATATATCGTAAAAATTCCGCTGGATGTGGTGCGCATCGCCGTGCCGCTTCTGATCTATTTTAACGGCATGTTTCTCATCACGTTTTTCATGAGCAAAAAAGCGGGGGCCACATACGGGCAGTCGGCCACACTGTCGTTTACCGCCGCGAGTAACAATTTCGAACTGGCCATCGCCGTGGCCGTCGCGGTATTTGGAATAGACTCGGGCGCAGCCTTCGCCGCAGTCATCGGCCCGCTCGTGGAAGTGCCCGTGCTCATCGCCCTGGTGAACGTGGCGTTGCTATTCAAAAAGAAATATTTCGCAGCGGAAATCGCTTGAACAGTTAGGGCTCTAAAACTACCATAAGCAGTTCAAATATGTAAAAGGAAACACAACGTGGTATGGTAGAATACATGCATGTAAAAATCAACGAGGAGACATAAAAAGATAAAATAAACAACCCCGGATTGAAGTCCGGGGTATCTCATTATTTGATAAAGCGTCAAACCTTCTCAAACTGGATGGGGGCGGTTTATAAGCAAAAACCTTTTTAAATCAAATTGTTCTTGCTTTGGAGTGCGACAATTCATTAGTGGCTTTGCGTGACGGGAATTAATTCCCGTCACATGGCGGCGCATCCCGGATGTTCTCGACCTGCGAAAGCGGCGATAAATCGCCGCACTCCAAAATCAAACCCGCTTTTGCCCACAATATTTGTGTAAGTTACTGCTTGCAAACCACGAACTGAAGTCCGAGAAATTCTTTTCGATTAAAGTGAGACAGTTATTATGAATGTCCCCAGATATCCGTCATTTATCGGCAAGTGTCATGATTTGTTTTGCGCGTGTGATTTGTTTGTAAGGATTAAGCCAAATTGCTGACAAATTGCCAGACTCTATTACTGCAATACCCCCCCCCCTGTGCAAATCCAACAGCTTCAAACGATGAGGAATACATTGTTTTTAAGCTTTATAAAAACTCAAAAATGTTCGGGCATTGTTTTTGAATAATACATCATTGCAATCCACGCGGCGCACGCACCCCGCACGCGGCGCGGAGTTGTTATATAATATGCGCATGCTGGAAGCGAACCTTTTTGCGCTTGCCCAATGCGACCCCGCATGCGCGGAGTTGCTGAAACAAGAAACGCGCGACACGGAACTGGAACTATGCCCAAGCCGCAGGGGCGGGCCCACCGCGGCCCTGCACCGGGCGGGCGCGCCCCCGCGCGCCCTCTATAGCCGGTTCGACCCCGCGCGCCAGGCCGAACGCGAAGCCGCGCTGTTTGACACGGCTGCGGCGCGCGCGGCCGGGGCCGTGCTTGTTCTGGGCCTGGGCCTGGGTTATCACCTGGATGCGCTCATGCGCCTGCTCCCGGATACGCAGTTTGTTGTTGTTGAACGCCGCCCGGCCCTGGCGCGCGCGGCGCTGGCGCGCACGGACTGGTGCGCGGCCCTGCGCACGGGCCGGCTGTGTTTCGTTGTGGGCGCGGCCCCGGATCAGGCCCGGGTTGTGGCTGCGCGCGCCGCGCATGCGCACGTGTTCCGGCACCCCACCCTGTTTGCGGCGGATATGGATTATTACTACCCGCTGCTGCGCGCGCACCACAGCGCCGCGCACCCGGGCCAGGGCCTGCGCGTGCTGTCCTTTTCCGTGCCGGGCGCGGCTGTTCCATTTTCATTCATGGACTGCCACGAGGCCCTGCGCGCCCTGGGCCATACCGTGCGCACTGTGGAACTGCACCGGCACATGCGCGACCGCGAGGTCCTGGACGCCCTGCATGCGGCGGTCACGGATTTTGCGCCCGACCTGGTGTTCACCATCGACGTGACCGGCCTTGTGCCCGAGGTGCTGCGCCCGCTTGGCATACCTATCATATCCTGGTTCTTTGATGACCCTGTTGGGTTTTTCACCCCGGATGCCGACGGGGATCGCGCGCAGGCCCTGTCCCTGGAGTCGCTGGGGAGCAACTACCGTATTTTCACCTGGGACCGCACCTATGTGGAGCCCCTGCTCACCCTGGGCGCGCCCCATGCCGCGCACCTGCCGTTTGCCGCCAATCCGCGCGTGTTCCGGCCCATGGAGATGTCCGATGAGCAGCGCGGGCAATTCGCATGCGACGTGAGTTTCGCGGGCAATTCGGGAAGCGAACGCCAGGGCTTCACCCGCCGCGACGTGATCGGCAGCCTGCATGCATTCGATGTGCGCGTGTACGGGGACGCAGGCTGGGAGCAGGTGGCGCGCGGGGGCGTCCGCTTCCTGGGCCGCATTCACAACCGCGAGGAATTGCCCCTGCTCTATACTGCGTCGCGCGTGAATCTGAACCTCACGGCCAAACAGTTGCGAACGGCCGTGCCCATCCGCGTGTTCGACATCCTGGCCGCGGGCGGGTTCCTGATCAGCGACTATCGCGCGGATTTCATTGAACTGTTCGATGACAGGCGCGAAGCTGTGTGTTGCCGCGACATGGACGATCTCCCGGATATGATCCGCTACTGGCTCGACAGGCCGGACGAGCGCCGGGCCGTGGCGCGCGCCGGCCGCCAAAAGGTGCTCGCCGCACACACGTTCGAACACCGCATCGCCTACATTCTCGATTCTGTCCAATGTGCGGACTCCCGTTCCGCGCCCCCGGATTCTGCTATCTGATTCCAACCCTCGCCGCTCCTCCCCAAACTTTTTGTTTCCTATATGTTAAAAAGGGGATATCAAGTATAATTTAGATCTTGTCGGATTATTTCATGCCATTAATTGAGGTTTTCAGATGAAAGAAACATCACGGGTTCAGGCGCCATGCCGGTTGCCGTGTTTGCATACCGAGCACACGCTGCTGGGGTGGAATCGAACGCCCGAGCCCGGGAATCGCGACACAAAACAAAGGGGTTTCCCCATGAGACACATGAAGCTTTGCCTTGTTGCCATACTGATTTGCGCTGCGGGACTGGCTGCGGGCTGCGGCGGATCGAACCAAGACATCGGCAGCACCGCCACCCTGCCCCCGGCCTGGGCCGCGGGGCGAGCCAATATTTCTGGAAGGCTCTATGCGCCAGCGGGCGTGAGCGGAGCGGCTGCGGCCCGGTCCGGGATGCGCACGCTGTTTCAGGCAAACACCTTTCATGACATCGCCGTGGCCTTTGCATCCCTGGCCGTATATACCATGAACGCCGACGGCCAGCTCGTTCCCCTGGACAGCACATACATCGCCACCACGGACATTAATGGAGACTTTACCATTTATTATGTGCTGCCCGTAAATAACGCCATCATCCTGGGTACAAAAACCGTGCAGATCAACGGGCAGAGCAAAAACCTCAATCTCAAAAGCATCATCTCGATCCATCCCAGCGATGTTATGAAAGGAATCGTGACCGGTGTGGACGTGGACGCCGCCACATCGCTCACTGTGGCGGCCATGCAGCAGGCGGTGCAAACCATTAACGCCAACCTGCCCGCGGACCAGCAGATCACGGGCGCCGACCTTCCCACGGAAACATTGAACGGCATCTATGATGCGGTCCAGGCCGCCCTGGCCGCGGATCAGGCTCTGGCAAGCCCGGCCGTGGACATTCTCGGCCTGGTGACCGAAGACATCACAACCACCCTGACGGGCACGGACACTGTGGCTGTGCAGCAACTCACGAATCTCACGAACTCGCCCGGCGGCGCCACGCTGGCCACGGCCATCACCGACCTGGCCACCAAGGGCAGCATCCGGGTCACTGTGCTGAATGCATCCGGCGCGGCAATCCCCGGCGCCACAGTCACGGTGACTGTGGGCGGCGCAGCGCAGTCCAAAACCGCGGACAGCGCGGGGCAGGCGCTCTTCGGCGCTCTCACACCCCTGGCAACCGCAACCATTTCTGTGAGCGCGCAGGGATACGCCTCCACCACAACCTCGGCCACAGTCAGCAGTGCGGGCCGGGTCGCCTCTGTCACATTAACCCTGTCCGCGTCAACCACAACAGCAGAACCCAGTGTCAACGGCGTGGTCACATCAGGCGGCCAGCCTGTGGCCGATGCCGCGGTGGCTCTGTATAACAGCGCGTTCAGCGCTTCCACAACCACGGACAGCGCCGGGGCTTACGCGTTCTATGATGTGCCTTCGGGCACTTACAACATCCTTGCCACCAAAGAGAATTACACCCTGGAATCATCCACGGTTGTTGTGCCTTAAATCATGATTGAACAATGGGAGGACCAAACATGAAACAATCCATGAAACATGCGGGGAGAATTTTACCGGTGGTGCTGCTGTGCGCCCTGGCCCTGTTCCTGGCCACGCGGTGCGGGGGCGGAGGGGCTGAAAAGAGCGCGCCAGCCGCCACAACCACGGCCGCGGTCCAGGAGACGCCGGATTCTCAGATCTCCGGGCGCGTGACCATTCAAGGCGTAACGGATTATTCCGACGTGATTGTGGTCGCGGAAAAAACCACGGACGGCGTGACCGCGCGCGTGCTGGGCATGATGGCCGCCGCAGAAAACGGCGGGCGCCTGGCCGCGAAACAGGCCCTGGCCACTCCGGGTGTATACACCACCACCACGGGCGCGGACGGCGCTTATACCCTCACAGTGCCTGAAGGAGAATACACTGTGTCCGCGTTCAAACAGGACGCCGTGGCCGCCCAGCCGCGGGCCGTGTCCGCGCGCGCCGCAGCCGCGGTCACTGTAAATTTTGAACTCGTGGCCACGGGCAAAATTGCGGGAACCATCACGCTTCCGGCCAGCATCAAGGCCGGCAACACCGTGGCCATGTGCTATCTTGAAGGCACATCCTTCACCGGGTACATTGATGCCAGCGGCGCGTACACGATCAGCAACGTGCCCGTGGGCGCATACAACCTGGTTTTCGTACTCGGAAGCACCAAGCTTTCCACGGCGTCCTCCATTGCCGTGACCGCGGGCGCCACAACAACCACGTCAGCCACGGCCCTGGCCATCGCCTGCGGCGCGCATTCGGACTGCCCGGCATCTGGAGCGCAGCCGGGATATTGCCTGAATCCCGCAACAACCCTGGCATCATGCACCAACATCGCATGCAACACCAGCAGCGACTGTGGAACTAACAAATTATGCCAGAACGGGGGCACCACATCCGCTTCGTGCGCACAGTTTGCCTGCGCCACGAATGCCGACTGTAATGACAACAACGCAGCAACCATTGATCTCTGTTTGAATCCCGGTGTGTTAACGGCCAGTTGCAATAATTATGTGCCAGCCACCGTGATTTCCTTCAGCCCGGCAAACGGCGCCACGGGAGTGCCCACCCTCAAAACACAGTTCCGGGCTGTTTTCAGCCAGTCCATGAATCCGAATTATTTCCATACAGGTTTGTGTTTCCGTGTGGAAGACACAAGCACCGGAGCATACAATAATGTCGGTCATGGTTGGACAGCATCCTATGCGACCTATGACAACAACTATGGCATTAGGGTGTATTGGACAACCACAAACATCCCGAATGACACTCTGGTCCTTGTACTGGGAACAAAATATAATCCAGCATATTTTGGAACCGCCAGATACCTGTCTCTGAAGCTGTCCACCAATTACACAATCCAACAGGTATCCAGTACCAACTGCGGCGGCACAGGATTGGACCTACAGGACCAGTACGGGAATCCTCCCGACCTGTCCGGGGTCCTGACAGCGGGTTCATTCACAACCGCTTCATATCCTTTGTCGCAATAAACGTATCGCCAGATTCCCGAGTCACACAACCCCGCCGGGCATATCCCGGCGGGGTTTTTATTTGCGGGGTTTTTGAGGCTGCGCCGCGCAATCGATATAATCTAATCCATACATGGATGACGCGATCAACCCAACCGCGCCGCGCGCGCCCAACACTTTGTGGCTCATAGTCCTGGGCGCGCTTGTGGCCATGCTGCTCACTGCGGCTGTGCGCGTGTGTCCGCCGTTTGAAGGCGATGCGTACGAGTATGGGGAAATCGCCCTGCACTGGGTTTCGCACGGAACCCTCACCGAGCGCCATTTGCGCAATTTCAATGTGCCGGATTTAAAACCCACGCACGCGGCCGCGCAGCGCGCCAATTACTACACCGTGCTCGTGGCCCCGTTCGCCGCGGTTCTGCGCGATTCCCCGTGGACCATTTTCCTGCCCGGTCTGCTTGGATTCCTGTTCGCGGCCTGGGCCGCGCACCGCGCAGGCATGCGCCTGTTTGATGCGCGCGCGGCCTGGTGGGCCGCCCTGCTCGTGCTCCTTCACCCGCGCTTCATTTACCTCACGGTGCAGGACCCCACGCCCGCCCTGTGGCTCGCGGGCCTGTGCCTGTGCAGCGCGTGGCTGTTCCATGACAAAAAATACATCCCGGCGGGCGCTCTGCTCGGCGTGGCCGTTTTTGTAAAACAAAGCGCGGCGGCGCTCCTGCCCGCGTATTTTCTATACGTGCTGTTGTTCGACCGCGCCGAGCTGAAAAAGGCCAAACTATGGCTTGGCCTGGGCGCGTGCCTGGTGTTCATGGCCCCGTTTCTGATTCGCAACGCCGTGCTGTTCGGCAGCCCGTTCTATACCGAAGAGGCGGCCGCGCGCCAGAATTTCGACCCGCAGACATTGCGGAACGGCAACCTGCTCCAGACCACGTTCGCCCTGCGCGACCCCGCACCCGCGGATTCCGGCAAACAGCCTTTCTTCCTGTGGAAAACGCTCCAACTGTTCGATGTGAATGTCAAAGATGTGCTGCTTGGCGCCAACTACATCGATTACGGCCCCGGGTTCGTATCGCTCATTTACTTCGCGGCGGTCCCGTTCTTTTTCCTGGGCCTGTGGTTCGGGCGCGGGCACGCGGGCGTGCGCCTGTGCGCGCTTATCATTTTCTTTTTTCTGCTGCTCGTGATGCTCGTTGTGGTGCCCTATGAATCGCGCTACATCTTTCCCGTGGTTCCGTTCGGTATCCTCATTTCCATATTTGGAATTTACGAAACCGGTCGGCGTATAGCCTGGATGCGGCCACGCGTTATTCTGCTGTTCGTGCTGCTCACCGGCTCGCTGCTCACCCTGCCGTTCCTGGCCCTGCACATGATGCAGAACCGCACCGCGTCCATGGAGTACATTGCCGCGGCGAAATTCCTCAGGCAGGCCTCTCCCGAATCCGCAACCATCATGGCCTGGCCCCCGTTCGCGTCCGCGTTCTATGCGGACCGCGAAACCGTGCCCCTGCCCTACGGCGGGCTCGAGCAGATTCACAAGGGCATCACGCGCTACGGCGCAGACTATGTTCTGTTCTCGGATCTCATCGACGAGGGGGAACCCCCTGCCGTGGATTTCCTGGAACCCCTGGCCAAGGGCCGCACGATTACGCTTTATAAAGTGGATCCCGATGCTCCGGGTTTTAAAAATTTTGAACAAAACTACGGCGTGATCCGCACGTCGTTTGATCCCCTGTTCTCCATATACAAACTGTTGCAGCGCATTCCCCTGCGCCTGGACTGGTACTGGGAGGAATATGCGCGGCGCTATCCCGGGGGCTGGGCCGCGGCGTTTTGTTTCTTTATTCTGCTGGGCGCGGGATTCACACGCCTGGCGGCGGCGCACAAGTACGGGATCATCGGGTCGGTTTTTTTGTTGTGCTGCGTGCTGGCAACGGTTTTCGTGGTGTACGTGCAAATTATCATTGGCGCGCCGCAAAGCGCCATGCAGCCGCGCCGCGCGCCCGTGAACCCGGCGCAGTTGCGCGCGGCCGTGTCGGGCGGCACACACACCCTCC
>Ga0351875_1068_pt1 | contig 28838 bp, 26 predicted proteins | sample BONcelFGM3001C14_FD_206784 | JGI IMG/M metagenome (GOLD analysis project Ga0351875, IMG submission 206784) | Enriched cells from coal bed in the Powder River Basin, Montana, United States - BONCAT cells FGM rep3 HSBNCT.FGM.300.1.C14 ... | reverse complement strand
AACTGTATCCTGGGAAGCCCCGTGTGCAATTACAAGGAATGCATCATGGGCGGGCTCACGGAATCCCTCAACAAGCAGGCCAAATCCTACCTGGCCAAAACCAAGCTGTCCACACTGGCCAAACGCGTGAACGGACAGGAAGAATAGCACCGGCCCCTTAGCATCCGAAGGAATATCTTTAAATGCGAACCCCCCTTTCTACACAGGGATTCCACACACCTCAATACCTTACGGATTAGTATCTCGCCCCGAAGCACACCTGTTTAATCCACGGTCAGGCCGCTCTTGCAATGATTCACGAGGCAATTGGCCGACCGCTTTTCACCGGAAAACTGCCCGTAAAAAACCTCCTGATTACCACTGTAACTCAGCCGAAAACATATTTGACTGTATGTTGCCGAAGTAACAAAGATGATAGGGCGGCATCAAGAAGCTCATTCTTTTTGATGTTTTCAAGCTGAAATATGGTGGTAATCAGGAAACTTTTGGGTAGATTCTCAAGAGATCCTTTTCCAAAAGAATCTCTTGACCCGTCGAAGACGCTATAATTGCATACGCCGCCCGCGGCCACGCGGCTATCTGGTTATTTTGAATTCTGTGAAGAAGCGGGTCACGGCCGGATCGTCGAGCGTGGCCTTTTCCAGTGCGATGGCGCGCAGCCAGTAAATGCGGTCATCCATGGCCACCAGGGCCTGATAAGTAAACACATCGCGGCCCGCGGCCCAGGGCATGGACGCCTGAATGGCCACGGCCCCGCGCCCGGCCAGTTTTGTGGCTTCCTTTTTCTCAATGGACAGGCCGCCGAGCAGGTGTGCGGCAAGGGCCGGAATATTGCGTGCGCGCGGGTAAACCACCTTGCCGGACACCTCGGGCGGGCCCGCGGATTTGACGCTCAGCGGGCTGCCGGACGCCATGTCGAGCACGTTTCCCATGCGCTCGGCATACATCGCGCCCAGGGCCCGCTGGGTTTCCCGCTCGCGGATCATGCGCACGAGTTCCTCGCTGAGGCCGATTGCGATATCGCGATTCTTTTTGACCATCTGCGTGCTGCGGTCCAGGCGTTCGAATCGCGCTTTTTCCAGGCCCAGAGAAACCTCCAGAGCCATGATTTTTTCCCTGAGTTCCGGGGGCAGGGGCGGCCCGGATTTCACGGAACCGTCCGATTCCGGTTTTGGCTCTTGCGCGCCGGATTGCGATTCCGCATCCGGCGCGGGTGTTTCGCCGGCCGGGGCCGGAGACTTCTCAGCAAACTGTTCCGCAACCTGATCGCGAATCACAGCCTCGAGTTTCTGCCTCAGTTCCGCGATATCGCGCGCCAACGCAATAGCCTCCTGCGGGACTTTATCTTTCCCGATCATGAGCATGCGGCGTTCAAGTTCGAGCTGGCGCAGCTTTTCGTTCACGCGCTCGCTCTCGGTCAGGGTGTCGGCCTCCTGCCCAGGGACGCCGCCGGATTTCTTTTCCACCACGCGCGGCGGGGTTTTGTCCAAAGGGTTTTGGTACCGGTCCCGCGCATCCCCGCCTCCGGGCGCGCCCGGGGCCAAGCGGCGCGCCTCGAACAACTGGGCATGCACCGTGACAAGGGCCACCTCGGCCCCGGCGCGGTCCATATCCAGGTCGTGAATCACGCGGTCCGTGTCCGTTGGTTCGGCGTTCGGTATGCTCACGCCAAGGTCTTTCTGGTAGTACGCGATATTTTTGTCGTACCATGCCATGTTCCGGACATTTTTTTCAATGCGCTCTTCAAGGAAATCCAGGACGTGGTCCAGGGCGCGTCCGCTGCGGTCCTGCAGGAACCGTACATAAGCGCTTGCTGTGGCGGCGCACAATGCGGGGTCTTCACAAATCACTGTTATTTCAAGATTACCCTGAGCTTCGTCGGCCTGGACCGCGATGCGCGCGGCCAGGTCCTGAGCGAATTCGGGGGGCATGGCCGGGCCCATGATGCTGCGCACGGCCATGGCCGCGTCCGGGGTCACGAGCATGGCCGCGAGCCGGTCCAGGGGCGTGCGGTCCCCGGGATCGGGCCCCGGTCCCGTCACACGGGTTTCCACGGCCACAGTCGCCACAGCGCGGTACAGGCCGGGCCGAAACGTCCTGTTGTCCGCGTCGCGCACCGCGCGCGCCAGGCCGCCCGGATCCGTGTCCGGGAAAATGGCGTGCACCTCAAGAATGAGCGGGTGGGAATTGGCTGTGTGGGTGCGCACTGTGGCGCTGCCATCTGCGGTGAATACGCGTTTTTCCTGCACATCCATGCCCGTAAACCCGGGGGGGAGGGACACGGTGAATCCGGGGCCTTGCACAGACACGGATTTGGACGCGGGTGGAGCGGTCGGCGCTTTCCGGGGGCAGCCGGTTGCGATAAAGCAAATCGCCAGCATCAGGGTCGCGGCCAGGCGCGCGCAGCGGCGGGTCATTGTTCCCGGCCCCCGTCCTGGATTATTGTGAAAGTGTCGAAGAAATGAGACACGCCCGGGCTCTCGAACAGGTCTTTGTCGGGCGACGACACCGTAGCCAGAAACAGAGTGCGGCCGCGAATTACGGCCTTGATGCGCACATATTCGCTCGGGCCGTCCGTGGGCATGGCGTACGTGATATCCAGGCTGGGCGTGGATGAATCCGTATCAAACTTTTCATAGAAAACCTGTTCGGTATGCGTGGAGATAAAATTGCGGATACGCACCAGGACATCCTTGGCGGATTCCCCGGGGTCCAGAGAATCGGCGAACACCGCGGCCAAGAACCGGAGATCCGGACCTCCGGCGCGCACGGCGCGGCCCCGCATGGCGCGCCCGCCGCCAAGGTCCAGTACAAAATCCTCTTCCGAAATGTTGCGCTGCGCCTGGGGCAGTTCCGCGCGAAAACCCAGGTCCGGGCGGTCCAGAATATACCAGGGCGAAGGCTCGGGCTGAAGCTCAACGGCTTGCGCCGTCTGGTCATAGGGATCTTCAAAATCCCCGGCCTGAGAATCCGCGCCGGGCGCAGATATGTTGCTTTTAGAAGACGCATTTTTTGCGCCGGGAGAATCCATAAACTGGAACGAGCCGAAGAACCGGCGCGGGCCCGGGCCGTCGAGCCCGGACTCCTTGGCCGCGGCCACGCTCAGCCGGTACAGGGAATCGCCCACGGACACGATAGCGGATTCCTCGAAGCGGCCGTTGCCCAGGCGCACGCGCATGGTGCGCGCGTTGAGCCCGCCGATGATGCGCCGCCCGCTCATGAACACGGCGCCGCCCGCTTTTTCGGGGTTTTCCCCGCCGAACCTCCGGGCCGCGCCTGCGGCCTGGTCTGCGGTAAATTCCGAGGGAATCATCAGCACGCGCACATCGAAAACTTCTTTTTGCGTTTTCGCCGTATACACGCCCTGGCGCAGCGGCCCCCCGGGTGTGTCCATCGCTTGCTCCGCGTATTCGACTTTGCCCTTGAGCTGTTCGGGCAAATCCACGCGAAACGGATGCCGCGCGCTTTTGTATGCAAAAAATTCCGGTTCCTGGCGGCACCCGGAAAACGCAGTAAAAAGCACAGCGAACAGCAACACCCACGTGGGGCCGCGCCCTGTTCCCGCCTGAAGAAAGTATCGGCTCATCACGCTCACATTATGTCACAGGCGCGCGCTGCGGACAACGCGCATTTGACATAACGCCCCCCCTGGCATAATATGGATTCAGCCCATGATGACCAAACTCACACAGTGGCTGCGGGCAAACAAAGCGCCCATTCTGCTTGCGGCCATTGCACTGACCCTGCGCATTTATGGAAACCGATTCGGGTTGCCCGATGAGTTCAGTGTGGACGAAGTACACCTTGTGCCGCGCGCCATCCGGTTCGGCACCGGCGACCTGGACCCGCACTGGTATTTCTACCCCCCGCTCTATATGTACGTGCTGTTTGCGCTTTATGCCGTGTATTTTGTAATTGGCCGCGCGGCGGGCCTATTCGGGGGCGCCGCGGATTTTGGCATGCAGTACTTTTTGGATCCTACGTGGTTTTACCTCATCGGGCGCACATGCACGGCCGTGCTGGGCGCAGCCACAGTGTGGCTCGCATACCGGTTTGGGGAACGCGCGTGGGGCCGGGCCGCGGGCATCTGCGGCGGTCTCCTGCTGGCCCTGTGCGCCCTGCACAGCCAAAACTCCCATTATGTGACAACCGACGTGCCCATGACCTTCCTGGCCATGCTGAGCCTGTGGCTGGCCTGGAATTTCACGCAAACCGGCAGCCGGCGCACCCTGGCCGCCGCGAGCCTGGTTGCGGGCCTGGCCATGGCCACCAAATACACCGGGGTGCTGCTCGCGCCCGCCGTGGCCGTGGCCGTGGCCGTGCGGTGGCGCTCCCGCGGCACACAGCCGCACTATGTGTTCAACCCCGATACAGGGTCCCTGCGCCGCGCCGCTGGCGGGCTGGCCATTGTGGCCTCATGCGCCCTGGCCGGGTTCCTCATCGGCTGCCCCTGGGCCGTGCTCCGCGCCGGGCCGTTCTACACCGATGTGGTGCTGGCCCAGGGTGAAAACATCAAGCATGCGGGCCTTGGCATGGAACACATCCGCAACATGTGGTGGCACGTGCCCTCGGTGTTCCTGCGCCAGGGCATGACCCTGCCCCTGTTGCTCGTGTGCCTGGCCGGCCTGGGGTGGTCCCTTTGGAAACGCACGGCCGCGGACATTGTTCTCGCCGGATTCACTGTGATTTTCTACCTGTGGATCGCGCACTATAAAAATTACGGATTTGTGCGCTACTGGGTTGCGATCATGCCCATGCTGTGCCTCATGGGCGGGCGGCTTGTGGCCGATGTGTCCGCACGCATTACCCCGCGCCACGCCCTGCCCGCCGCCGGATTGCTGGCCCTGGTGATTGCAGCGCCCAGCGGCATGGCGGCCCTGCAATTCGGACGCGAATTAAGTCTTGTGGATACGCGCACTATCGCGGCCAACTGGTTCTGCGACAACGTGCCGCCCGGCGCGCGCGTGGCCCTGGAACTGCACGACCCCTTGCTCAAGCCCACGCCCGAATCCGTGCTCCGTGACGCCACAAACCCCGACCAGTTCGCTCAGGCGCACATTTCTGAAACCACAAAATTCGACTACCTGCACAAATTGGACCGCCCCTGGGAAAAACACTCGGCCACGAACAAAGTGCACCACCTCGCAGCCCTTGAGCATTTCCACTGCAAATACAACTCATTCATGGCCTTTTCCCTCGCGGAGTATCCCCTGGATATGTACCGCCGCAACGGCCTGGAATACCTCGTGGTAAACAAGTCCATATACGGCCGTTACCTGGCCGCCGAAGACCGGTTTCCCAAGGCGGCCGGGTTCTACCGGAACCTGGAGCGCACCTGCGCGCCCGCACCCGCGCCGCCGGGTGCAATCTGCGAGCTGGCCGTGGTCTTTCACCCGCGTCCGGGATTCGTGACCGGTGCGGAAATCAAAGTCTACAGGCTTCTCGAAAACGCAACAGAGCCGGGCGATCAGCAATAGCCGGCCCCCAATTCCCCATCCCGCAAATCATTATCCGCGCACATTCTCATCTATTCACAATGTTCGGGGCTTGTGTCCGATAGTGCGCGCTTTTCGCACGCGGTGACAAAATTCACTTCTTTTGAATATCGCCGGGTTTGGCCAGGACAACGTAGAACAGGCCGTTGGGGTCGCGTTTGAGTTCGCCGCGCGCTTCAGCAATGTGGCCGGGAGAAATGCCGTGCGCCGGATCATCGCAAATAATATAAACGTCGCTGCCCGTGGCCGAGTCCTGCATGCGCCAACCGCGCAGATTGCCGCTCAGCGCCTCCACAACTTTTCCATGAATGCTGATGGTGCGGCCGAGATTGTCCTGGGTCACGCTGTCATAGGCTTGCTGGTGCGCCGCCGCCTTGTTTTTGCTGTCTGCTTTCCTTTCGGAGATAACACGCAAGGCGGCCATGGGCAGCACGAACATGGCGAACAGCACAACCACGGCCAGGGCCAGGATACCTCCGGCGCCGAGCCAGCGGCCCAGGGACGGCGGGGCCACAGCCACGTTGTGCACCGGGAAATTGCTCAACTTCATTGCCGCTTCTTCGCGTTTCAGCGCCAGGCCGGTTTCGTAATCATCCAGGGCGCGCACAATATCCGCGGCCGACTGGAAGCGCCGCTCGGGGTCCTTGCGCATGCAGCGCTCCACGATGCCTTCAAGCGCATCGGGAACGGGCGCGCCCTGAGTCGCCATGCGCGGCGCCTTGCCCTTGATGTGGCCCTGGATCAAATCATTGTCCGGCTCCTCGCCAAACGGCAACACGCCGGTGAGGGTGTGGAACATGAGCACGCCCAGACTATAAATGTCGGCGCGGTGATCGTACTCCTGGCGCAGCCAGCGCTCGGGCGCCATATACGCGGGGGTTCCCGCCAGTGTCTGGTGCGGTGTTTCCTGGGCGTCGAACTCGCGCAGCGCCGCGTTCGGATCCATGGGGTCGCCGCCGCGCGCGCTCCATGTATCGGTTTTGGCCAGGCCGAAATCCATGAGCACGGCGCGGCCGCTCGCAGTCACAACCACATTGCCGGGTTTCACATCCCGGTGCATCACGCCTGCGGCATGCACCGCATCCAGGGCGGCCGCCACCTGGCGGAACACATCCACGGCCCGTTCGGCCGGCAGCCGGTACTCCTCGGTGATCAACTCGCTCAACCGCTTGCCATCCAGGTATTCCAGCACAAAGTAAATGATATCGGGCCGTTGCTCCAGGGCCATGACCTGGGGCACGCCGCGATGCGTGACACGCGCCAGGGCCAGGGGCTCGCGTTTAAAACGCAATATCATAAATTCATCGCCGTAATGCCTGGGGTGCAGCACCTTCACGGCCACGGCGCGGTCCAGGGATGCGTCACGCGCCTTCCACACCGCACCCATGCCGCCCCGGCCCAGGAACTGGGTGATCACGTAGCGGTCAAGCCGTTTGCCGGGCTGGATGTCTGGCGCTTTATCCATCATATCAATCTCGATTGAATTCAGTATGCGGGCGTGCGCCCGCCCATGCTGCCGAGAAACTGAGAGATGATGTACCAGCTCGCAATCACTCCCAGCAAAATGAGCACACCCAAAATGATGGCGAACTTGGTGATCGATGTATCGGCAAAGGTGAGGCCGCGGCTGCGGGGCGGCGCGGTTTTCAATTTCTGCTCCAGGGCCTCAAACTGCTGTTCGAACGCCACCAGCTTCTGCTGCGCATCGGGCGAAAGCTCTTTGATTTTCTCCGTCTGCACCACATCGGATTTTGCTTCCACGATCTGCACGCGCACCTCAAGGCCGCAATGCGGGCAGAACTTGAAGATGGCGTCCACGAATTTGCCGCAGCGGGGGCACGGCGCTTCAAGGGTTGTCTCGTCTGGCTGTTCCGGTGTGTCCATGGCCTCTGCCCATGATTATACTTCACTTGTGCGGGCGTGTAAATTTCATGGAACAAGCCGCGGTTGAACATGGTTCACAGGGTATATACAATACCACTAATTCACTGGAGGTCGACCATGGCCAAACAACAACAGGACTGGACCCCGGAAACACTCATGGAAACCATGCGCGGGTTTCAGCCCGCGTGCGTAATCGGCGCGGCGCTCGATTTGGACGTGTTCGGCAAACTGGCCGACGGCGGCAAAACCGCGCAGCAAACGGCCCGCGCGCTCAAGGGCGCGGTGCGCGGCACAGAGCAACTTCTCAACGCGCTCACGGCCCTGGGACTGCTCACCAAGCGCGGCGACACCTTCTCCCTCACCCCGTTCTCTGAAAAGTTCCTCACGCCCCAAAGCCCTCACTTCCTGGGCTGGGGCGCCATGCACGCCGCGCACCTCATGAATGCCTGGAACCATATCGCCGAAACCGTGCGCACGGGCAAACCCGCGCCCCGCCCCCCGCACGACTCCGAAGCCGGCAAAACACGCCATAAAAACTTCATCATGGCCATGCATAATTATTCGCTCAAACGCTCCGGCATGATTGTGGGCGCGCTCAACCTCAAAGGCGTAAAAACCGTGCTCGACGTGGGCGGCGGCCCCGGCACCTACGCCTTTGCCTTCGCAGACGCGCTGCCCCACGCTCATATTACGATTTTTGACTCGCCTCCCACATGCGCCATCGCCAGCGAAAATATCAAACAGCGCGGCCTGCAGGACCGGATCAGCACCAGCCCAGGCGATTTCAACACCGATGACCTGGGCGCCGGCTACGACCTCATCCTCATGAGCAGCATCCTGCACATTTACTCGCCCGCGGAGAATAAAAAACTGCTCAAAAAAGGATTCAGGGCCCTCAACCCGGGCGGGCGCCTTGTGGTGCTGGAAATCGAAGTGGACGACTCGGGCGCCAAACCTCCGGGCGGCGCCATGTTCGCCATCAACATGCTGGTGAACACCGAGCGCGGCAGCTCATACTCGGCCAATGAAATGAAACCCTGGCTCACCGCCGCCGGGTTCAAAACCGTGAAAGTGTCAAAGCCCACCGAGGGCATTGTGGCCCTTGTGGCCGCGAAACCCAAATGATTTTCGCCGCGGCTGGTGAAACATACGAAAGGAACCATACCCATGCAGGATCCTAAAAAGACAATCTATGCGCGCAAAGCCGAAACCGTAATCAAAGCCCTTGCGCGCCAGAATATCGAAGCACAATACTACGATACAAAAGAGCAAGCCATCGCCGCCATCTGCAAAATGATCCCGGCGGGAAAGACCGTGGGCCTGGGCGGCTCCACCACCGTGGTGGAATCCGGCCTGGCGGACGCCCTGCGCGAACTCGATATCAACCTCCTGGACCGCTACAAGGCGGGCGTCACCTCCCAGCAACAATTCGACATGCGTATCCAGGGCCTCACCAGCCACGTGTTCATCGCCAGCTCCAACGCAATCACCATGGACGGAAAAATCGTGAACGAAGACGGCCTGGGCAACCGCGTGGCGTCCATGATCTTCGGCCCTGAAAAAGTCATTCTCATGGTGGGATGCAACAAGATCGTGCCCACCATGGACGACGCCATCTCCCGCATCAAGAACGTGTGCGCGCCGTTCAATTCCATCCGCTTCAACGTGGACACGCCGTGCAGCCGCCTCGGATTCTGCGACGCGGACAACTGCACACCGCCCAAGCGCATCTGCAGCCAGATCGCCATCATCGAAAGCAACGCCATCGCCGGCCGCATGAACATCATCTTCGTGGGCGAAGACCTTGGTTACTAAACGGCAATTGAAACAGAAACGGAACAGCAACGAATGATCGCCATCGTCGGCCTCGGCAACCCCGGGGCCAAATACAGCAAAACACGGCATAATATCGGATTCCGCATCGTGGACACGTTCGTGGACCGCCGGTGCGGCAAGAGCAAGGTGCAGACATCCGCCGCATTCCACATGGTGAAAACCACATACAACGGCGCGCCCATCGCCGTGATCAAGCCCCAGCTCTACATGAACCTCAGCGGCGAAGCCCTCAGAAAAGTCCCGCTCAACTTCCGCGGCGGAGACGAAATGTTCGTGGTGTACGACGACGCGGCCCTGGCCGTGGGCGCCCTGCGCATCCGCGCGCACGGCAGCGCCGGCGGCCAGAAGGGCCTCAAAAACATCATCGACGTGTTCCAGACAGACGCCATCCCGCGCCTGCGCGTGGGCATCGGCAAAAACTCCGGCATGCCCCTCGAAGATTACGTGCTGCGCCCCTTTGACAAAGAGCAACTCGAACTCATGCCCGAAATCGCGGGCCGAGCCGTGGACGCCATCGCCTGCTACCTGGACCACGGCGTCGAAACCGCCATGCAGCAGTTCAACCACACGCCAAAGGCGGGTAAGGAAGATCCCGCTTCGGACGGCGCATAGCGGATAGCGCAACAATCCTGAATTTAAGATTTGTCATTGCTGATCCGGGATGGATGCAGCATGCGATAATGAGGATTTCTGCGTGGACCCGGACATGCGCCCGGGTGGCGGAATCAGAGGCTTGTTAAATAGTGAGAACCTGACATTTGAGCGGAAATTTCAAGACTGCCTTTCCCCGAATTTTCCATGGAAAACAAATGAACAACATCATTCTATTGATCAATTCCCGGCCCGGGGCTAACGTTTATCAAATGCCGTACATCTTCTTGACCATCACATAATTCTCGTCCCAGTTCTTTATCAGGGCCGGGCCGATGGCTTTTTCTATGATGCCGCCGAGGATGGGCACCTTGACATTCACGTCGCTGTCGCAGAACTGGCGGGTCTGGCCATTGCCCAGTTCCTTGTAGCCCCAGTAGCCCGTGAAATCGAACTGCTTGGTGAAGTACTTTGTCTTGATCTTGAAATGATATTGTTCCTTGGCCGGGTCCCAGTAACTGATTTCCTGCCAGGTAAGCATTTCGGGGCTGAGCAGTTTCTGCGCGGCCTTGGGAATCTGGCCGTGAGCGCACATTTCGAGCTTGACGTGAATCTTGCCGTCCGGCTCGTCCTTGCGGCCCAGCAGCTTGCAATATGTGAGATCGGGCATGGTTTCCAGAAAGTAATCCACGTTGCCGATGGATTTATAAACCAGGCAATCAATAACCTTTTTCTTGTCTCCGTCAAAATCGTAATGCGCGGTAATTTTCATGGCGCCTCCGTGAATGGCAGAAAATCGCGCGGCGCACGGGCCGCTGTAATTCTAAAGACTATAAACAGGGCAGGCATTTTTGCAAGCATGAAATCCGCGCGCCGAGGCCGAATAAAAAAGCGCCGTGCAAATCACAGCGCTTGGCATTGAGCAAAATTGTATTGGAACAGATGCGGCCCGCCCTACTTGATGGGCTCGCCCATGTACAGGCACGCCAGGATTTTCGCGCCCTGCTCCTCGGTGCACAGTACGCGGTGGGGCACCTTGGAATCGAAATAGATGCTGTCGCCCGGTTCCAGCACATCGGTGTGCTCTCCGAGCTGCACTTCCATGCGGCCCTCAAGAACGAAAATAAACTCTTCGCCCTCGTGGCTGTAGGCGTGGCGGTCCTTTTTGGTGGCGGGCTCCAGGGACACCAGGAACGGCTCCATGTGCCGGCCCTTTTTGTCGAACGCCAGGGACTCGTAGCTGTAGCCGTACTTGACACCCTGCTTGGATGCCACGCGGCTCATGGCCTTGCGCTCGTCTTTGCGCACGATGGTGAAAGGAACGTCGTGCATTTCCTGGAAAAACGTGCCAATCTCCACGCCCAGTCCCCGGGCGATTTTGATGAGCGTGCCCAGCGGCGGGCTCACCATGTGATTCTCCACCTGGGACAACAGGGCCGACGAAAACCCGCACTTGGCCGCCAGGTCCTGGAGGCTCATGCCCATGTCCTCGCGGACCTTCTTTATCTTCTCCGCAACTTTAACGGACTCATCATCCGGTTCCTGTTCTTCATCTTCGGGAAAAAACTCTTCTGTGCTGCGTTTCATGGGACGCCCCCCGGATAGTTTTCTGTGATGCTGCCGCCATTACCTTAATTGTACTCGGCCACAACGGCCGGGCATAGCTTTTGCATGTTCTATTTGCGGTTTTCACGCGCGAACCTGCGGCCCTGGTCGATGGCCTCGATATTAATCGGGACAAGTTTGGCTTTTTTGCCGGAGAACGTTTTCTCGAGCGCGGCGGTGATGCCCGGCGTGTCCGTGACCCCGGTCATTTCTATATATGCGCCCAGGGCCACCATGCTGGCCGTGCGCTTGTCGCCCACCTGCTCTGCGATCTCGTTGGTGGGCACCAGCAGAATGGAGATATCGTCGCGTGTAAAATCCGAGGCCTTGATGAATGTGCCGTTGGCCACGAGCACGCCCCCTGGTGCGACCCAGGACTCATATTTATCAAGAGACGGCTTGTTCATGACCAGGCACCCGCTGGGGCTTCCCGTAATGGGGGACCCGATGCGGTCATCGGAAATCACCACGGTGCAGCGCGCGGTGCCCCCGCGCATTTCCACGCCGTAGCTGGGCATCCAGGTTACATTGCGCCCGTCGGCCATGGCCGCAAGCGACAGGATGTCGCCAATCATTAAAATGCCCTGCCCGCCGAATCCCGCCATGATGCAATCGTGGTACATGTCGCTGGTCTCCTGTCTCTCTTCGAATCTTCTTTTAATTGTCTGCTTACTTGCCCGCATGTTGCCTTACATGTAGTCTGCGGTATCGCGTTCCTTGAATATGCCGAGCGGGAAGTAGGGAATCATTTCGTCCTGCACTTTTTTCTGCGATGTGAGCGGATCCAGGCGCCAGTTGGTGGGACAGGCGCTGAGGATTTCCACGAACGAAAATCCCATGTTGTCGATCTGCATCTTGAAGGCTTTCTTGATGGCCTGGCGCGCCTTGGCGATATGCGCGGGCGTGTCGCACGCCACGCGGGCCACGAATGACGGGCCTTCGAGGGTGGCGAGCATCTCGGCCATGCGGATGGGGTAGCCGTCGCCCTCGTGGCTGCGGCCATAGGGGCTGGTCGTGGTCTTCTGGCCCAGCAGAGTGGTGGGCGCCATCTGCCCGCCGGTCATGCCGTACAGGGAGTTGTTCACGAAAATGACCGTGAAATTCTCGCCGCGGTTGGCCGCGTGCACGGTTTCGGCCATGCCGATGGCGGCCAAGTCGCCGTCGCCCTGGTATGTGAATACGATCTTGTCTTTATGCACGCGTTTCACGCCCGTGGCCTCGGCGCACGCGCGGCCGTGGGGCGCTTCAAGCACGTCGATGTCCAGATAGTTATAAAGGAACACACAGCAGCCCACGCCGGCCACGCCGATGGTTTTGCCCATGATTCCGTATTCATCCAATGCATCGGCCACGAGCTTGTGCACGTTGCCGTGGTTACAGCCCGGGCAGAAGTGGAAGTTAGTATCAATAAGTGATTCCGGATGCTGAAATACCGCGTCCATGTTCTCTGCTGGTTTCGCCATTGTAAATCGCCTTCTTTCGTGGGGCCGCGAGGCGGCCCGTGCTTGGTGCCTGGTGCGTTATTCCTTTTATGAGGCTGAGTCGCCTCAATGCCGGTTTGCTTGGAGCTTCGAGCGGCGGGGTGCGGTGACCCCGCCCTACAGTTGATCAATAGAATTCTTTTATCTTTTCCAGAATGTCCTCGGGCGTGGGCATGCCGCCGCCCGGGCGGCCGTAGAAGAACACGTCCGCATTCTTATGCGTGTTCACTTTCACATCCTTGACCATCTGGCCGGTGTTCATTTCCACCACCAGCACTTTGTGGATATCCTTTGTGCGTTCGTAGATGACCTTTTCCGGGAACGGATACAGGGAGATGGGGCGAATGAGGCCGACCTTGAGGCCCTGTTCGCGGGCCAGCTTGATGGCGCTTTCCACCATGCGCGAGCACGAGCCAAAGGACACGATGATGAACTTTGCGTCGTCCATCCACAACTCCTCGACCAGGGTGTCCTCGGCCTTGAGCTTTTCGTATTTGTCCACCAGCTTCCAGTTCTGCACTTCCATCTCGCCGTCGCCCAGGTACAGGGACTTGACGAGATTGCTCTTGCCGCGGCCTTCGTTGCCGGTGAGGGCCCAGGGTTTGTTTTCGGGTTTGGGTTCAGGGCGCGGGCCGAGCACCACGGGTTCCTTCATCTGGCCCAGGATGGCGTCTGTGAGCAGGATGGCGGGGTTGCGGTACTTGTCGGCCAGGTCGAAGCATGTGCCCACCAGGGAAAACATTTCCTGCACGGACGACGGAGCGAGCACGATGGAATAATAATCGCCGTGGCCGCCGCCGGACACACACTGCTTGTAATCGCCCTGGGTGGGCGCGATGCCGCCCAGTCCCGGCCCGATGCGCGATACATACACGATGACCGCGGGCAGCTCGGACCCGGCCAAATAGCTGATGCCCTCCTGCATGAGGGAAATGCCGGGGCCCGAGGACGAAGTCATGCAGCGCACGCCGGCCGCGGACGCGCCCAGCACCATGTTGATGCTGGCCACCTCGCTCTCGGCCTGCACGAATACGCCGCCGCACTTGGGCAGTTCCGCGCTCAGGTATTCGGGAATATCGTTCTGCGGCGTGATGGGATAACCGAAGTAATAGCGGCATCCGGCGTGGATGGCGCCCTCGGCAATCGCCACATTGCCTTTCATCATCTGGCGCTGGGCCTGTTGCTTTGTCTCACTCATTGCGGTTCACCGTTCTTGGTATTGTGTTCTGAAAAAGGAAAACCCGGGCGGGCCGGGGGTTACTCTTTGGCAGCCGCGGCCTTTTGCTCTCGGTACACGGTAATGCAGCAGTCCGGGCACACTTCCGCGCACATCTTGCAGCCCGTGCACTCGCCGCTGGGGTCCGTGAACCTGGCGGGCGCATAACCGAGCGCGTTGATTGCGCTCTCGTCGATCACGATGTTGCCCTTCTTGCACACGGCCACGCACAATCCGCAGCCCTTGCACTTTTCCATTCTTATTTCTATCTGTCCCTTGGCCATAGCCGGTTCCCTGTCTTTCCGGATCTTGTCTGGTGCAATAAAGGCTCTTCGTAAAAATGGCGCGGTGTGCGCCGAAAAACCATCATAAAAGTATAATAAGAATCATAGGAGCGTCAAACCAATCACAGGCGCACACAGGAGACTTCATGAGAATTGAGAAGAATGAAAAAAAGTATATCAACAAATGCCAGGCCCTGGCGCGGGACCTCACAGAGCACTTCAGGACCGACACTCTGGAGGCGCTCACCAAAGACCTGCGCAGCGATATGTTCTACGCGGCTGTGGATGATACAAAGCAAAGAGTATTCGGATATCTCACCCTGCGGCGCACCAATGCCCGGGCCGCGGAAGTAACGCGTATGTCCGTGGCCAACAACAAGTGGCGGGGCGAAGCCGCCGCGGCCCTGCTCGCCCGCGCCGCCGCCGACGCCAAGGCCAAGGGCGCCTGTCTGCTTTCCATTAAACTGCTGGACCCCGAAACCGGGTACGAACCCTACGCCGATATGTGGGACTTTTATGAAAAACAGGGCTTCACCACCGTAGCCGCCATCACCCCCTTCCCCGGCTGGGAACCCGACCAGCCCTGCGCCATCATGGTCAAAGTGCTTTAATGTAGAAAAGATAAGGCATAAGATTTACATGCGCGGAAACCCTTTTTGGCAAAAAGGGTTTCCGCACCTTCCCAAAAATCTTTGACGGACAATACCGCACCTGCATGGCGCGGCATTGCCTTGCCCGTATGTCCGGGATTCAGCGAAACAAATAAAAATTCCAGTAAATTCAAAATTACGATGTGAAAACAGATTCTCAAAAAAGCCTTCCCATCATGCAATAAGGCAATGGCCCGGCACTCATTTTGCCGGGTCATTGCCTGTTGAAAGTTTTAGGAAGATTCTTAAGAAACCCTTTTTCAAAAGGGTTTCTTAAGTCGTCGAAGACGCATTTACAGCAATTCCTTTACCCCGCTTCAGCGTACACAGCCTTGTACAGCATGTGGAACAGGCCGCCGCGGCGCACGAGCAGCAGCGCGGCGGCCACAGCGAACGCCGCGGCGCCCGCGATCCAGCCAATCCAGTGAATGAGCAGGCTGCACGCAATGGCCGAGCCCAGGCCCGCGCCGAACACGGTCAGCAGCAGCAGCACAACAATCGCACCCCATCCCGGATGTTTTTTGATGCCGGCAAGCGCGTACCCGTCCTGCATCCAGCGGCCGAAGTAATAGAAAATCACCGGGATCAGGATCACACCCATTGCGTATAAAGTGAGGGCCACGGGCGACGTGAACCATGCCGGGACATTGGCCGGATCCCACGCCAGGAAATCCGCGCGCGTGGGTGAAAAGAAACGTCGGTATCCGGTGCCGTCCCACCCGTGCACCAGGATGAAGAACATAAAGAAATAACCGAGGATGATTTGTAAAAAACCCTGGTAGGCTTTGCCCGAGCGAATGCATTTCTGCGTCACCCAGAACCCGAGGATGCCCTGGGTCACATTGGTGATGGCGAACCCGGTCACGAGCCATGCGGGCATGGTCTTGTCCAGCACATGCATGGTCTCCCAGCTTGTGAACTGCCACAGCAGGTAAATGCCGGACGGCGCGAACAGGCATGACAGAAAGATAAGATTCACCATAAAGAAACGGTTGTTAAATGGCGCGGCGTCGCGGAGCATGGCGGTTTCCGTATCTTCATCCGCGTGCGGGGCCTGGCCCGCGCCCAGGGCCTTGAGTTGCCGCGCGGCCCCGAACGCAAATCCCGCGCCCAGCCCGTACGACCAGAATACATCCACCTGTACCATATGGCAGGCCTCCAATATCATGGCTTGTCAGTTCTAAATCCACGCTCATTATATCTTTTCTCATGGCAACGCATCAGCAAACACAAACAATCCTGCAAATAAAAGACGGGAGGGCCTCTCTTCCCCGATTCAGGCATTGCTATTATACTGATTCATTATTAGCATTATTTATGTCAATAATTTAAAATCTTAAATAGAACGAACACCGAACCCATGAAATCCGAAAACAAAAATCAGATTCCAGAAAACCATGAAACGCATGCTTTGAAGCATGGCCCAAAGCTTAACCGCGGTAAAAAAATTGTATTCTCTTTAATAACAGCCGTACTCGTAATCGCAATATGCCTGGGAATTCTTGAAGTCGGCCTTCGTATGGCCATGCCCAAACAAGAAGCCATTGCGCGCTCCATTCCGTATGAGACGCTACAAGATTATCACACATATGAAATTCTGCAGGATGTCCATTTTACAAATGAAATCGGAGAAAACATTGCGTTTATTTCCGATGAAAATGGCTTGCGCAACCCCCTGGGAACACTACCCAAGGCAGAGATTATCCTGCTCGGCGATTCCTTTATGTCCGCACTGAACACTCCGGAGAACAAAACATTGGCGCACCTTTTGCGTGCACGCGGCTATAAAATATACAATGCCGGTATGGACGGTTTTTCCACGTTTCAAGCCAGCTACATGTTGGAAGATTTGCTCCTCAAATCGCACCCCCACACAGTGCTGCTTTTCTTTTACCTTGGCAACGATCTCCATGACAATTACGGCGCCTCAGTGTACACGGGCCCCAACCGTGTGCCAATCCGTCCAACACGGAAAGATAAACGGAAGAGAAAGTCACGCACAGAAATGTTGTGCCGCAAAAGCGCACTCTGTTACCGCCTCTTTTACTCTCCAATAACCATCCTGGGCAAGCCGCGCAAGGGCCGGCAGGAGTCAATGAACAATGCTCCGAAACCGGACAAAGCCCTACCCGAAAATATTATGGAGAATTTCTGCTTGTCCGAAATTCTCTCCCTGCGCAACACCTACGACAAGAACATGATAGAAGCCGTCATAAAAACCAATCTGGCATTTTACCACATGACCGCAATGGCTAAAGCATTCGATTTCCGGCTTGTAATCATCGGCCTGCCGTCCAAGGCCATGGTCTATGAGGATATGTCAAAAGTTCCCTACGCGGATGTAGAAAAACGATTCGACGATTTTGTTCGAGTAAGCGAGGAACAAGGATTTTCCTATGATCGGCCCGACACGGTTATCAGCACCCTGGCCAGGCACAACGGACTGGAGTACGTATCCCTGCTGCAACTGATTCGCGAAAACCGGGACCAAAAAATATTTTTCGAAAACGACCCTCACTGGACCGCTCTGGGCCAGAAGATCACAGCCGACTTTGTAGCGGATAAGGTATTGAAATAAACGGCCGCCAATACGCCGGGCGTCACTTATTGCCGCGCGCCATGCGCATTTTGGCGGCATTGTAGGCTTTGAGAATTTCCTGGTTTTCAAATTCCAGATAACGGCTCAAATGGCGGCGCATCTCGTAGTTCATAAACTTCTTGATGCCGGCCAGGGCAGTGCCGGGCACGGCTGCGAACTTATGTGCCACGTGCAGGGCCGACTGCTCCATGTCAGACGCGGACACAACCTCGTCCACCAAACCCAGGCCGTGCAGCTTTTCCGCGGGGATATCCTGCTCCGTGGTCAGCAACTCATACGCGGTGCGCCGCGAAACATAGTGCGGCAGGAAAAACGGCCCCGCGCCCTTGGGCGGCATGTCCGCTGCCAGGAACGCATTCTGCACCACAGCCCCCTCGGCCATGATGCGGTAATCGCACGCCAGGCCCGCATAGAAAAACTGCGACACCAGGGGCCCGAACTCGGCGCTGATTACAAATTTATCCAAATCCATGATGGTGAGCATGAACTGGTTAAAAATATTGAGCATCTTATGCATGATGTTCTGGTCGGCTTCGGGCAGCAGGGCCTTTTCAAAAAACTCCACAAACTCTTTGGCGCCGGTTTTTTCGGAACGGCCGAACAGGACAACCGCCTTGATGCGATCATCGTGCGCCACGCTTTCCAGGCACTCCACAAACCGGTTCTTGGCGCCCATGTCCAGGGTGAATACAAACGGCCTATCCACAAATCGCAACAATAACACGTTGTCAAAACGCTCGGCGGTGAATGTATCGCATTGCTTGTACAGGGCTGTGGGATTTGCCATGGCTCAAGCTCCTTTCCAGGGTGCGGCCGGTGTCGCATATCAGATGGGTCTCTACTTTTATTATACCACCGGAAAACCAGGCCGAAACACAGCGGAGCGAACATTAAATATAAAACCAGGATTTGAAATAGATGGGGTGTGCGAAATGCGCCTTGGAATTCACACCGTCATTAAAACACACATCAACCGGCGCAGCTTTCAGCAACCGTATTCATCAATGAACGCGCGCTGCTCGGGTGTGCGCTCGGATTCGTCTTTGGACATGTAATTGTCGAGATACGCGCGCATTTCCGGAGACTTGATCTGCGCCGGATCCCGGCGCGCCTTGTCGATGAGACCCGGGAGAACCACGGAAACTTCTTCCTGGGGCGTGCCGCCCAGAAGCTTGGGAATGATCCACGACGGGCGCAGGAACCGGGTCATGCGCAGCATGGCTTTGCCGCGCAAATAGCGCCGCTCCAGGTCCTGCTGGTACTCGGCCATGCCCGGAATATCGTTTACCACACCGTCCACGAACTGCGCATACGCGGCGTCGGACATGAAATCCTCGCGGATAACGCGCAATTCCCCGGAGTCCAGAAAAAAACCGCCGCACGCATAGCACTCGTCCACTTTCACGTCCTGGGCGCGGCCGTAGTTGTGGATGCGCATGGGCGTACCGCACTTGGGGCAGGCTATCTGGCCGCGGCCCGCGTCGTTCACGCGCGGGCTCAGCATGGCCTCGGCCAGGGCCTGGCCGCCGCCCTCGTGCTTCTCGTCCATCTTCATGAGTTCCATCCAGTCAAACCACATGCCTTTGCAATTCGCGCACACATCAATCATCACGCCCCCGAAATCCTTTACCTGCATGGGGCTGTTGCAAGCGGGACAATTCATGGGTCTCTCCTTGTTGATAAACGATTTTTCCGCAACTGCATATTGGACGGTTTTTCACTATGAAATATTTTAACAGAAAAACCCCGCGCTTGCGCGCTCCATGCGGTTTTCAATTATTCGTTAAATGGAAACCGGGCGCGTCAGCCCTTGCTCACCCATAGGTTATCAAGCCAGCGCAGGGGGGGCACTTTTTCAATAATCTCGGTCAGGGATTTCAATTCGCAAACCACATGAAACAGCGCCAGCAGGCCCAGGGCCGCCAGGCGCGACGGATGCGACAGTTCCCACACCAGGGCCAGGCCCATGATCACGCCCAGCACATTGCTGCCCGCATCGCCCAGCATGGCCTTGCGCTTCAAATCCAGAGGCAGGTACATGAACGCCCACAGGGCGAATGGGACAATCAGCACCAGGGTGTGCTGCGCCACCGTGGCCTGGTTGCCGAAAAGGGTGAGTACTGATGAAATGAGGATCAGGGCCGGCAGTGCGAACAGAAATCCCTTGACCGCGCGGCCCGGCCTCACATCCAGCAGGTTCATGGCATTGGCGCTCAGCGCCAGAATCAATGTATCAACAAGGGTCATGGGCCAGTCTTTGGAACCGCGCAGCAGCACCAGTACGCCCGCGCACAGCACCAGGCCGAACCCGGCTTTGATCAGGGCCGTGGACATATGCCCCGTCCTGAGGAAATTTTTGGTGTGCCCGAGGATGCCGCCTTTTTCCCGCGTGCGCGTCAAATCGTCGATAAGACCCAGCACGCCGAACCCGGCTGCCAGGGCCAGCACCGCGAACGCATCGCTCACATGGTGCGCGCGCCCCAGCATCAGAAGCGCGAACGGCGCCATAATAAACGCGGACAGAACAAACGCCACGCCCACGCTCGTGGGAATATCCCGGCCCTGGAAATTGCGGCGCACGTGCCCGCCGCGCAGCAGGGCGTTGTATGCGATGCCCACAACCAGGCGGCCCGCAAGCGCGCACCCCGCGTACCACATAAAGATCCACAGCATGTTCATGTGTGCTTCACATCCTGGCCCATAGCTTCTTTAATCCGCCACCGACATTGAGATTTCGCCTTTGTCTTTCCCAGTCTGCTTCCTACTTCTTCTTATTCTGCGCATACTCGAAGGCCGCGCCCACCAGGCCGGCGAACAGCGGGTGCGGGCGCGTGGGGCGGGACTTGAACTCGGGATGGAACTGGGACGCGATGAAGTACGGGTGATCCGGATACTCCACGATTTCCGCAAGGGTGCCGTCCGGAGACAGGCCTGAAATTACAAGACCGTTCTTTGTCAGAATGGCGTGGTCCTTGGTGTTGACCTCGTAGCGGTGGCGGTGGCGCTCCTGGATTTTTTTGGATTTGTAAAGCTTGGCGGCCAGGGAGCCGGGTTTGATTTCAGCCGGGTACAGGCCCAGGCGCATGGTGCCGCCCTTGTCCTTGATATCGCGCTGATCCAGCATCATGTCAATGACCGGGTGCGGGGTTTTCTCGTCGAACTCGGTGCTGTTTGCGCCCTTGAGCCCGCACTTGTTGCGGGCGAACTCGATGACCGCGCTCTGCAGGCCCAGGCAGATGCCCAGGAACGGTACGTTGTTCTCGCGCGCGAACTGGATGGCGTTGATTTTTCCCTCGATGCCGCGGTATCCGAACCCGCCGGGAATGAGGATTCCGTCGAGTTTCTTGAGCTGGCTTTTCAGTGAACTTTTCTCGGTGTCGATGAGCTTGATGTCCACGGTCACCCGGTGCTCGATGCCGCCGTGCTTGAGCGCTTCCATCACGCTCATGTACGCATCCTTGAAAAAGTACTTGCCGCAGATGCCGATGGTGCACTTGCCGCGCGGGCTTTCCTGGCGCTTGAGCATGTCCGTCCACTCGGTCATGTCGTTTTCATCGGTCATGAGATGCAGCTTTTCGAGAATGATTTCGGTGATGCCTTCCTTCTCGAAGTTCACGGGAATCTGGTACAGATCGTTCACGTCGGGCGCGGAGATCACGCACTCCTTGGGCACGTCGCAGAACAGGGAAATTTTACTTTTGATATCGTCCTCTAACGGCGCCTTGCCGCGGCACACAATGATGTCGGGCTGGATGCCGATGCCGCGCAGTTCCTTGACCGTGTGCTGGGTGAGCTTGGTCTTGACCTCGCCCGCGGTGGTGAGCGTGGGCACCAGGGACAGGTGGATGAAAATGGCGTTGTCGCGGCCCACCTCGTTGCGGAACTGGCGGATGGCCTCGTAGAACGGGCCGCCCTCGATGTCGCCCACGGTGCCGCCGATTTCCACGATGCACACCTCGGCGCGGCTCGCCTTGGCCGCGTTGCGGATGCACGCCTTGAGTTCATTGGTGAAGTGCGGGATGACCTGCACGCAGGCGCCCAGATACTTGCCTTCGCGTTCGTTGCGCAGAACCTGGTCGTACACCTTGCCCGTGGTCACGTTGTTCACGGCGCTGAGGTTGATATCAATGAACCGCTCGTAATGGCCCAGGTCCAGGTCGGTTTCGGACCCGTCGTCGGTCACAAATACCTCGCCGTGCTGGAACGGGTTCATGGTGCCCGCGTCCACATTCAGGTACGGGTCCATTTTCAGCACCGTAACCTTGAGGCCGCGGCTCTTGAGCAGCCTGCCGATGGTGGCCGATGCAATGCCCTTGCCAAGCGAGGACAGATTTCCGCCCGTGGTGAAGATGTATTTTGTCATAGGTTAATCAATCTCCTTCTTGCAAAATCTCTGGCGCTTTGCGTTGCGCACCGCTGGTGCGCGGTCCTGCCATGGTGCCGCCGCAATGTGAGAGGCCACTCGGCGCGGCGTTGCTGCTGGCGTTGCTTTATATCAATTCCTGCTTTTTTGCTTTAACCGGCCGGAAATCCTTCCACCGGACCGCGGGCTTATGTTTGGTAACGCCCAGCAGGCCCAGGACCCCGCGCAGGTCGCGGCTCACGAAATCCGGCCGCATGGCGCGCGCCAGGGCCGTCGCCTGGTCCGGGGTGGTCACGCCCGTGAGCACCAGGCACGTTTTCATGCCCGCGGCGCGGCCCGCGAAAATATCCGTGTCCGCGCGGTCGCCCACGAGCAGGGTCTTGCCGGGCGCGACCCCGGCTTCGGCGATCATCTGGTCCAGCATGAGGGGCTGGGGCTTGCCGATTTCCACGTGCGCCGGACCCACGGCGCGCTCAATGGCCGCCACCATGGTTCCCCCGCCGGGCAGGAGCACGTTGTCCTCAATGGGAAACGTGGCGTCCTTGTTCGTGGCGATAAATGTGGCGCCCGCGAACACGGCGCGCACGGCCCCGGCCAGCTTTTTATATGTCAGGTTCCGGTCAATGCCCACCACCACGTAATCCGCGGTTGGGGCTTCGTCTGTTTTCAGCAACTTGTAACCATGCAGCTCGCGGCGCAGGCCCTGCTCGCCCACGATGAAAATGCGCGCGCCGGGTTTTGCGTTGGCGTCCAGCCACCGGCGCGTGGCGTAGGCCGTGGCGTAGATGTTCTCCACGCGCGCGTCAATGCCCATGGCGCGCAGGCTGGACGCAAACTGCGCCCGGCTCTGGGATGAATTATTGGTGATGAAGCGGTAGGGGATGCTGTTTTTCCGGAGTGCCTCAAACGTCTCCGCGGCATAAGGCAGGGGTGTTTTGCCGCGATAGATCACGCCATCGCAGTCAAAAACTGTCAGGTCCTTCACATGTGTCGCACTCCTAAAATGATTAACGTCTTCGACGGCTCAAGAAACCCTTTTGAAAAAGGGTCTCTTGAGAATCTTCCCAAAACTTTTCGCCGGGCAATCCCCGACAAAAAACGTGTCGGGCAATTGCCTCATTGAATGCCTGCGAAAAATTTCCGTGAAACCCCGATTTCATACTGCCATTTCTTTAATCCATCCCGGCCTGCGCGTGTGCCGCACAGCGTGCCGGTTACAAAACTCTTTAATTCCTTAATATGGTCCCCCTTGGAAAAGGGGGATCAAGGGGGATGTACCGCACCCCCCGCCAAGCAACAAAATATCTGTTTTCAGCAGCCGATACCCCGGCTTGCATTCATTCAAAAATCTTGAGGCCCGCTTTGTCCCAGTCCTTGAGGAACGCGGCATTGCCCTTGTCCGTGAGCGGGTGGTTGAACAGCTTCAGGATAGCGCCCGGAGGAATGGTGGCGATGTGCGCGCCCACGAGCGCGGCCTGGGCCACGTGCAGCGGGTTCCTCACGCTGGCGGTGATGATTTCCGACTCGAACCCGAAGTTATCAATGATGGTTCGGCATTCCTGGATAAGGTCCATGCCCAGCATGCCGAGATCGTCCAGGCGGCCAATGAACGGGCTGATGAACGTGGCGCCGGCCTTGCACGCGAGCAGGGCCTGGGGCGTGGAGAAGATCAGGGTGCAGTTGGTCTTGATGCCTTCGGCGTGCATGGTTTTCATGGCCTTGATGCCTTCGGGAATCATGGGCACTTTCACGACCACGTTGGGCGCCCACGAGCTGACCTCGCGCGCTTCCTTGATCATGCCCGCCGCGTCCTGGGCCACGACCTCGGCGCTCACCGGCACATCGGGCACGGCCGCGCAGATTTCCTGCACGTTCTGCTTAAATCCCTTGCCCTCTTTGGCGGCCAGGGACGGGTTGGTGGTCACTCCGTCGCACAGCCCGAGTTCGTCGATGGCTTTGATATCCTTCACGTTCGCTGTGTCTACAAAAAATTTCATGATAATGGCTCCATTGATATCATTTCCAAAGCGTTCATACGCTCATATAAATTCTTATTTCACAAATGCGCGCGCGGCCTGCTCCACATCGGCTGCCGTGAGGTGGAAATATTCGAGCAGCTCATTGGCCGGTCCGGTTTTGCCGAACTCGTCGCGCATGCCGATGCGCTTCACAGGCACCGGGCACTTCTCGCCGCAGATTTCCGCGACTGCGGCGCCGAGCCCGCCGATGATGGAGTGCTCCTCGGCCGTGATGATGCGGCCCGTTTCCTTTGCGCAACGCACGATCAGGTCCTCGTCGATGGGCTTGACCGACGCCATGTTCACGACCCGCGCGTCAATGCCGTCCGCGGCCAGCTTGTCGGCCGCTTCCAGGCACGCGGACACCATGATGCCCATGGCGATCAATGTGAGGTCTTTGCCGTGGCGCACAATTTCACCCTTGCCCGGGGTAAATTTGTAACTGGCGTCGTGGAAGATGGTGCACTTGGAGCGGCCCGTGCGGATGAACACGGGGCCGTCGATTTCCAGGCTGGCTTCCACCATGCTCTCGGTTTCGGGGCCGTCGGCCGGCACCCACACCTGCATGTCGGGCAGAAGGCGCATGAGCCCCACATCCTCGCATGCCTGGTGCGATGGCCCGTCCTCGCCCACGGTGATGCCCCCGTGGCTGCCCACGATGCGCACCCTGGCCCGGGGCCGCGCAAGATTCTGACGGATCTGGTCGTACACGCGGCCCGTGATGAACATGGAAAACGTGCTCGCAAACACGGTCTTGCCCGTGGATGCAAACCCCGCGGACATGCCGATGAGGTTCTGCTCGGCGATGCCTACGTTGAAGAACTTATCCGGGTGCTCGGCCCCGAATTTTTTGCTGCGCGTGGACCCTGACAGGTCCGCGTCCAGCACCACGATATCGTCTCTCTGATTGCCGATCCGCTGCAGGGCGATGCCGTACGCGTCCCGGGTTGCCTGTTTATCCGCCATCACGCATCGCCTCCCAATTCGGCCATAGCCTGTTTTTCTTCATCCGCACTGGGCGCCACCCCATGGAAACTGGCCTTGCCTTCCATAAACGAAACGCCCTTGCCTTTGACCGTGTCGGCCAGGATAAGCGTGGGCTTTCCGGGAACCGCGGGCTTGTCGAACGCCGCGCAAAGTGCGGCCACATCGTGCCCGTTCACTTCCACAACGTTCCAGCCGAACGCGGTCCACTTGTCCGCCACCGGGTCCAGGCCCATCACGGCCTCGGTGTCGCCGTCAATCTGAAGCCGGTTGCGGTCCAGTATTCCTATAAGGTTATCCGCTTTATAATGGGCCGCGCTCATGGCAGCCTCCCAGATCTGGCCGGACTGGGTTTCCCCGTCGCCCATGACACAGAACACGCGCGAGGCGCTGCCGTCCATCTTGAGTCCCAGGGCCGCGCCCACCGCGAACGAAAGCCCCTGGCCCAGGGAACCCGTGGTGGCCTCAATGCCATGCTCCAGGTCCGTGAGCGGGTGGCCGCGCAGAAAACTGCCCAGCTTGCGCAGATTCTGAAGTTCCCCTTTGTCAAAATACCCGGACTCGGCCAGGGTCGCATACAACACAGGCGCCGCATGGCCCTTGCTCAAAATAAACCGGTCGCGATCCGCTTTCAACGGATTCTTTGGGTCGTGGTTCATAACCCGGAAATAAAGCACCGACATAATATCCGCAGCCGAAAGAGAACCGCCCGGGTGCCCGCTGCCCGCCTCGGCCAGCATTTTAATGATACTGATACGAATCTGCCGCGCTTTTTCCTTCAAAAGCGCCAATTCCTGCTCACTTACCGGAGTTTCTTCCATAATATTGTACCTTTTCAGCTTCGATACCTATGGTCAACCATACCTGTTGACCATAATTTCCATCCCATTATACCACCCAGAACCGCAAAGTAAAGCCGATCCCCAAGAATGATCATCAAGATATAATATGGCGGGATTTAAAAATAATGCCCCGGATACTGGGGCTGACACAACCGGCTATTTATGAAAAAACCTGTAAAACAGGCGTTTTTAGACAAAAAAAAGAGGGGAACGACCGAGGATGATGTTCCCCTGGTGACAGTTTGGGACAGAAAAACTAAACCTACGCGTAAGGGCGCCGGTTTACGTTTCTGCTAAGTAACGTAAAGCTGGTTGCCTTCGCAACTATATGCAAGTATACCATCAACCACATATACCTTGTCAACAGTTATACAAAAGTTTTTTGCACTTTTTAACATTTTTAATAACAATTGCACCTTTTATGCTTTTCCGCGTTTTTGATTTCATTTAACAGTGCATAATAAATTTTAATGAATAATAAAGCACTTTTAAACCCGTCTGCTTTACCCAATAGCTGTCAACCGCGCAAGTGCACTCGCGCGCTGAATGTGACATTGATCACTTTTGATCTGTGACAATAGTCACATACAACACAATAAAAATCCCGCATAATCAGTATTAATCAGAAGTTATCCGGTTTTGAGGGAGGTGAGTGTTCGGCAGAGAACGGAATGCCCGTTACCTGTTACGTCTCCTGCTGACGGGCACCCAAAACTTAACTTCCTTTTGCACACGCAACCCCGGCCCTTGGGCCGGGGCTTTTGTTTACAGGCTGTTTTGAAATGATTTTTTAAATGCCCAGAAACTTTTTTCAAGCGCGGAAACCCTTTTGAAAAAGGGATCCTTAAGTCGTCGAAGACACTTTGGCGCCTTAATCAACTCATGCGCTCTCGCCTATTTCTTGCTGCGCTCGCAGGCGTCCTTGACCTTATAGCATTCGCACACCGGGGCCGCGTATGAGTCCTTCATCCAGTCCGGCATTTTCTTTCCTTTATATATGGCCGGGATATCCACGCTCTTGTACTCGGCGGCGGTGACTGCTGCGAGTTCGGACATCCTGGCCGCGCAGGCCGGGGCCGTGCCCGCGGGCACGTATTTAATTACTTCCTTGAAAACAACCTCGCGCGGGTCTTCGTAGCCCTTGAGCATCAGGGAATCGATGAGCGGCTTCACGGCTGCGGGCAGTTCGGGCGAAGCATCGGACGCGAAATACACAATGGTCACAAGCCAGGCGCCGCTGATAAATGTCACAGACACATGGTTGATGCGCCGGTCCAGGTAATGGGCCGTGGCGCCAAGGTCCCGGCCGCGGCCCGTGGCGGCCATGAGGTGCGCCAGCCGGTTTTTGTGCCGGCACTTGCCGCACGGCAACAGCACAAAGTTCTGCCGGTACACTGTGAGATCCTGGGCGGCGGCTGTTTTGTCACTCATTAGCTGCTCATAGGCCTGGGCCACCTGCATGAGGCTGCGCCCGAGCGATGGCTGCGCCATGACGAACAGCACCTGGCCCCCGCGCAGGGCCACCAGATTGATGCTGTCCTCGATATCCTTGAAATTGGGGTACGACTTGATGGCCGCGGGCTGGCCCTGAACCTGCCAGTCGCCGTCCAGGGTGAGCACGACCTCGGGCACGGATGTAACCGTGCGCTGCTCCGCGGCCCGGGCGCGCCCCGGACACAGCAGCACTGCAAGCGCCGCACACAACAGGAAAATACATGTGGCCGAAATAATCTTATTCATCGGGATCCATTGTAATGAAAACCTTCCGAACAATGCAATGAGGCAATGGCCCGGCAGGTTTTTTGCCGGGCCATTGCCCGCAAAAAATTTTGGGAGGATTCTTAAGGGACACTTCTTCAAAAGGGTCCCTTGAGTCGTCGAAGACGCCTTATCTTTTCCTGTTCCTTATTCGACTTCCGCCAGCAAATGATCGGCCAGCCTTTTTGCCAGGCCGATGAGGGTGAGCACCACGGGGCGGTCCAGGGCTTCGGGCAGCACGGACGCGTCGGACACGTACAGGTTTTTGATGCGCGTTTGCAGGTTGGCGTCCACGACCTCGCCGATGCGGGCCGTGGACCCGGGATGCGCGCCGCGCACCGGGCCGGTCATGATGCTCGAAGGCCTGCACCCGGCTTTGATTAAAACCTCGCGCGCCATGTCCGCGCCGCGCCGCAGCCGCTCGTTGTCCCGTTCAGTCAACGGCTTGGATATTTTGCCGTCCGCGGAAATCGTGCCCTTGCGCTCGTCGCCCACTTTAACCATGAGGCCCATGTGGCGCTTGTAGGAAAAGAAGTTCGGCAGTTTGGCTGGGTTTTTGACTGCGGCCATGATAAGCCACATGCCCCACGGGTCGATGAGATCCGAGAGCAGAATACCCTCTTCATTAAATTTGTATGTGCCCACGGCCATGGGCGGGCCCTGGCACGTGCCCTTGTGGCGCGACACGCCGGTTACGAACACCAGCGGGTCGATGAAGAAACCCTTGCCCGCTTCGTCGAGGCCGGATTTCTGGAGGATCATGGGCGTGCCGATGCCGCCCGCGGAAATAATGACCGTGTCCGCCTTGACCGTGAGTGTGCCGCCCGGGATGCGCGCGGTGAGGCCCGCGGCGGCGCCGTCCTCGATCAGCACCTGCTGCACATCGGCGCGGGGCAGCAGTTCCCCGCCCGCGTCCTGCATGTCCTTGATGTATTCGCGCGCGGTCCACTTGGAGCCCACGGGGCAGCCCAGCATGCACGTGCCCCCGCACGTGGAGCGGCACGTGTCCGGGTTGATGAACTTGCGCAGTTTCTCGAAGCCGTAGCCCAGTTCATTGCCCGCTTCCATGATGCGCAGACCGGACTGGCCAATGACCTCGTCGGGCAACGGTTCCAGATTCAATTCCTTAATGGTTTGCTCGATGTATTTATCCGTGTCCACGCCGTATTTTGTCCTGAGTTCCGGTGGCGGGGGCGTGGCCGCTCCGCAATACATGATCGTGGATCCGCCGG
>Ga0351875_1066_pt1 | contig 29133 bp, 19 predicted proteins | sample BONcelFGM3001C14_FD_206784 | JGI IMG/M metagenome (GOLD analysis project Ga0351875, IMG submission 206784) | Enriched cells from coal bed in the Powder River Basin, Montana, United States - BONCAT cells FGM rep3 HSBNCT.FGM.300.1.C14 ... | reverse complement strand
GGTACAAATAGATCAAAATCAACAATGTCGATATCGTCCAATTAAATTAATTCATTTTTATTATAGTGCCACACTTTCAAGTCCCATAAAATATGGCTGTTTTGTTGAATCTCCTTCCAAACCGGATTTCTTGAGATCCGGGGGCTTAACCATTAATAAATAAAATGTTTGATTTGATAAAAAAAGGGGAATACCATTTTCTGTGGTGTGTTTTTTTTAGATAAGAAACAAAGAATAAAATATGCTGGTTACATAACCAGTACGCGCAGTAGAGACAATCGAGTTTTGGCTTGCACCATGACTCTTTTCCCAGGGGATACATTATGTCACGATTCAAACAGAATTTGACCGGCAGAATGGCCACCGCGGCACTGGGGGTTTTGCTGCTTTTCCTGTCCGCAGCCGCAGCGCGGGCGCAATCGTCGTTTGAGGACAATTTCGACTCATACACCAACGGCAGCGTCCTATGCTCGTCCGCGAAATGGGGCGTGTGCGCCACGGGCAATGAAACCGTGAACAACGGCCAGTCCGTGAGCGCGCCCAACAGCGCCCTGCTCAACAGAAATGGAACGGACGCTTCCGCAGAATCCATTGCATTGGGCCCCCTGGCCCAGAAAATCGTCATTGAATTCAACATCTACGCAATCCGCAATAACCGGGGCGAAAAGGGAGTCATTCTCAAGGACAGCACGGGCAACGACGCCATTGGCATACGCATGAACAGCAGCCGGCGCTTTGAATACAACAACCGCGGCGCATGGACGCAAATCTGCGGCTCACTGTTTTCAGGAACCACCTGGTATACGGTCCGCATCATCACGGATCCGTCCCAGACCACAGACACGTTTGACATTTCCATCGACACCGGCGGAACATCGTTCTGCAGCGGAACCGGGCTGAACTACGTGGCCAACCGTGCGAATATCAACAAAGCCATGTTTTTCGCGTCAAGCAATAATTCCGCGAATATTTATGTGGATAATTTGCGCATTTATAATGCCGGCGCCTTGAATATCGCACCGGGCGCAAATAACCCCGCAGCCGCGAATGTGGACCCGGCCGCAACCAATGCGGCCATGCTCCAGGTCGCCATCCAGGAAACCGGCGGCCACGAGGGGGTCATAATTTCCGAGGTGCAGTTCACAGCTTCGGGAAGCGACGATGACCGCAGCGCAGCCTCGGGCGGCGACATCAGCGCCACCCAGGTGTGCCTGTACAATGACACCGGAACAACACCGGGCGCATGGGACGCGGGCGACGCGGCCATGGGGGCCTGCACCAATTACAGCGCGGACAACGGGACCGCAACGTTCACGGGCCTGGCCGAAACCATAAATGCGGGCGCAACCGAGAACTGGCTGCTCGTATACAAACAACTCGCGGGCACGGCCCTGAGCGGCGAAACATTCGCTGCGGCCCTGGGCGCCGGAACCGCCACAGGCGCTGATTCGGGACAACCATCGAATGCCACGGGCACGGCCGCCGGAAACACCATGACCGTGTTCACGGGCCCGCCCAATGCCACGGCTTTCACCAATGGAACCGAACCGGCCCTCAATAACCTGGGCGCGCGCACCACGCAGACGGTCACCATCACAGGAACCGGGTTCGGCGCTTCGTGCGCGGCCCCTGGCAATGTGGTGAAAATCGGCGCGTACACCGTAAGCTGCGCGGATGTCGCCACGTGGAATAACACCACAATAACATTCACCCTCAATACCGCAATCGGCAATGTGTACGGAGGCCTGGGCGCGCTTGTGGTGCGCGCCAATGCCATGGACGACACCACGCCTCTGAATTTCCTGGTCTATCCGCGCGTCACGGGCCTGAGCCCGGCGTGCGGGGCCGCTGGCACGGCCGTGTCCGTGCAGGGCGACCACCTGTGCCAGGGCGGGGCCTGCCCCGCCGAGGGCAGCCGCGCCACGGCCGCCAACAATGTCACGTTTTTCAGCGGCCTCGTAGTCGCTGACCTGGCTGTGACCGCGTGGGGCCACACACAGATCGACGTGACCGCGCCCGTGGGAACGCAAACCGGGGATGTCACTGTGACCAGCAACTCCCTGGCCGCGGGCGGCGCCCTGTTCGACACCACGCCCCCGGCGCAGTCCAACTGGAACCCGCCCAAGTTTGCTTCCATCCTAACCACCGCGCCCACGATCACGTTCGACCTGGATACGGCCGGGGACTGCAAATGGTCGCTCAATGACCTGGCGTACAGCAGCATGGCCGGCGACTGCACCGGGGACGGAACCACCAGCATGGCGTGCGCCACCTCGGGCCTGCCCCAGGGCGCGGCCGTGGTGTACGTATCCTGCCGCAGCACGTGCGGGGGCTCGGACACAGCCGCCACCAATGAAAACATCAGCTACACCATCGACGAATACGAGCCTCTGGGCGACGAGTGGTGGAACCCGTCCTGGGCCTACCGCATGCCCGTGCAGGTCTCCAAGCCCGGGGGCTTTGAATCCGCGCGCTTCAACAACGGCTACGTGAACACGACCGTGGACTTTGCCGCGGCCGGATTCGACGCCATCGACCAGAACAGCCTGCGCATGGTGCGCTATAACGGATCCACGTGGACTGTGCTGCCCGTGAAAGTAAACCAGTGGTGGGACGGTGACACCGACGGCCAGTATGACCGCGCCAACATCACGTTCGCGGTGGACAAGGATGATCTCAAAAGCAGCCTGCAGACAGCCGTCGTGTATTATCTCTATTACGACATCACATCCAACGGGCCCAAGGCCGCGCCCGGCGCAGCGCCCGTGGCCACGCTCAAAATTTTGTGCCTGGACAATGACAATGAATCCCAGACATGCGAGGCCATGGCCAGTTACGCGGCCATCGCCGAACTGAACGTGACGGTGTATGAAGCCCCGGGCCTGGGCGCCCTGGTGTACGGCAATCTGGTGAATTACGACATGCTGTACTTTGGATGGAACGCCATATCCAATGACGCGACGTACCAGCTGTCAGGATATGAAGATGACTTGAAAAATTATGTGAGCAGCGGCGGTCGCATCCTGTGCGCGGCCAGCGACAACGCCGGATGGCAAAGCGGGTGGCTGACCGACCCGGGCGCCATCACCGTGTACGACACAGGCGATGCAAACCCCACACAGTACGCTCCATTCACCACTGAGATTTTCAATTACCCCAACGCCAACGCCCTCAACGGTGTGACCGAGGACGAGGACTACCGCAATGTGAATACCGGCGGCGGGTGGGAGATCATGGCCCAGGATTCGGGCACCACAGCGCGCAAGCTGTATCTGCGCAAATACTGGGGCGCGGGCATATACCTGCTTTCGTCCGTGGATGCGCGCAACCTGGCCCTTTCCAACACCGGACGCAACTACTTTGAAAACTCGATTTACTGGGCGTGGCGCTGGCGGCAAACCCCGCTGTCCACGGTTGTGGGCGCACCGGAATGGTACACACCGGACGCCATGGCGTTCCTTCAAAGTGATTATTCCACACCCATGACAACCGCGCAGGTGGGTGGAACCCTGTACATTCAGATGAACGGGGACGACATCAACAGCGGCGCCGTGGGCGCGGTAAGCGTGACTCTTACCAGCACAAGCGATCCCGCGGGCTTCACCATGACGCTCACCGAAACCGGGGCCACAACCGGCATCCTGCGCGGCACCGCCACCCTGGCCACGGCCACCAACGGACCCGCGCGCCAGCTCAAGGCCGATGTGGGCGGAACCATCACGGTTTCTTCGATTACCAAGCTCGTAAAAACCGCAACACTCACCGTGGCCCCAAGCGCACCCGCCACCATTACCGAACTCGATATCAAATCCGACAACACGTACACCACAAGCCTCACGGACACTGTGGACATCGGCAGCACGCTTTACCTCCAGGTGCTGGCCGCAGACGCCAACCCTCTGAGTACGGATATCACGACCGTGCATATCACCAGCACCACGGACGCCGCGGGCATCGACGTGAACCTGTACGAAACCGGGCGCAATACAGGCATCTTCCGCGGCACGGCCACGGTGTCCAATTCATCGAATAACTCCCTGGACTACATCGCAGCGGTCAACGCCGACACCATTACGGTCAGGTCCAACACCAACCCGGCTTTCTTTGACACCTGCCAGATCAAGAACCAGCCGCCGACCGCCATCTATTCCCTCACCCTGTACCAGAGCAATTACACAACGCCGCTCACCACAGCGCCCGGGGGCACCACGGTTTACATTGAAGTGGTGGGCCAGGACGGCAATTCCTATTCCCAGGACCGCACAACTGTCAACGTGAAAAGTTCGATCACGGACCCGTTGGGCATCGGCGTGCAGGTTGTGGAAACCAGCGCATATTCGGGCGTGTTCCGGGGCAGCGTGACCCTCAAAGCAGCCAGCAACTCGGTGCTGCGCGAAGTTGGCGCAGCCAGTCCCGGAGAAATCATCACGGCCACTTCCGATGACGACCCCACCAAGTTCAAAACCCTTACTGTGCAGAATACTCCTCCGCCCTCCATCACGGGCCTGGATGTAAAAACAGACGCCACTTATTCCACCAGCCTGTCCTACGGGCTCAAAGTGGGCCAGACGATTTATATGGAAATCACGGCCCCGGACGCCAACCCGCAAACCATGGACACCACGGTCGTAACCCTGAAAAGCTCGGCCACGGACCCGGGGGGCATCTCGATAACCCTGACACAGACCTCGCCCACGTCCACCACATTCCGGGGCACGGCAACCATCAAGCCTGCGAGCAATGCCTCCGCGCGCCAAATCGGCGCCAACGCCGGTGAAACCATTACCATTGCCTCAGTAACCGATCCCACAAAATCCGATATCGTAAACGTGGTTTCCACCAACCCCACAAGCATCACTTCGCTCACATTCATGACCAATGACACGTTCAGCGCGCCCCTGCCGGGCAGCGTTGCCGTGGGCGACAATCTGTACATTGAAGTGGTGGCTGTGGACCTCAACCCCGAATCCAGAGACCAGACCACGGTCTACGTGATCAGCACATCCGACCCCACAGGCATCACCGTGACCCTCACGGAAAGCGGAATCAATACCGGCGAATTCGACGGTGTGGCCACGGTGTCTTCCATCTCCAATGAAACCACCGCAGAAATCAAAGGCGTCACCGGGGATACGGTTACGGCCAAGTCCACGGTGAACCAGGCCCGGCTGGACACGGTCAGTGTGCAGGGCTCACCGCCCCGGGGCGTGTTCGCTCTGGATATTTACCAGGCTGATTACACAACGCCAATCACCCAGGCAAAGGGCGGGACAACCCTTTATGTCCAGGCCCGCGGCGTGGACGGCAACACGGGCACCACGGATAAAATGGTGACCACGGTCACAAGCACGTCCGACCCCGTGGGCATTGCCGTGTACCTCAATGAGCAGGGCACGGGCACAGAGTTCAACCGGCCTTTCCGCGGAACACTCACGCTCGGCAGTGCATCCAGCCAGGTCCTGGGCACAATCAAGGTCGCGGTCGGGGATACCGTGACCATCACATCGCAGTATTTCGTGTACATTGTGGACGGGTCGGGCAATTTCTGGTTCGAGGGCGAGGCCGCGAACCGGCTGACCCCGAACATGTCCGCCAATGCAGGCGCAGGCACATCCGGCGGCCAGTATGTATACGTGCCCCAGGGCTCTTATACCGGCGCCGCCGAATATGTTGTCTATAAGCAATCCGCGGGCACATCCACTTACTATTTGTACGGCCGCACCTATGCGGAGAATGCGGGAGGCCAGCAGTTCCTCACGCGCATGGACAATGCCGGAGAAGCCTGGTGGACCGTTGGCCCGCCCTACACGACGTGGCGCGATCCCTGGGTGGCCGGCAATTCGTTCAGCCTGGCCCAGGGCGCGCACGTGTTCCGTATTCGCAACACAGCCGAAGCCAATGACGCCACGCGCCTGGACAAGGGCGTGCTGCGCACCACGGCCAGCGCGCCCACGGGCTACGGCAGCACCCCGGCCACACTCACCCCGGTGGATACGGTGATCGTTCCCAACACCCAGCCTTCTCCCGTGGCGTCCGTGATTCTGAAAACGGACGGGACCTATGCTTCCGACCTGATCACCAATGTGCAAATAGGCAATACGCTTTATATACAGCTCCAGGGCACGGACGGCGACCCGTATACGCTCAACACCACAGACGTGACCCTGAAGAGCAGCATCACGGACCCGGCCGGGATCAGCGTCACTCTTACGGAAACGGCCATTGGATCCGGCATTTTCCGCGGCACCGCCACAGTGGCCGCGGCCAGCAATGACGTGACCGACGCCATGGGCGCGGCCACCAACGAGATCATTACCATCGCTTCGGTTGCGAATCCGGCGCGCACGGATACCGTGACCGTGGACACGCCAGCCGTGCTCTCTTTGGACACGGTGAGCGCGGCCCCGGCCATTGTGAACCGCGGCCAGACCGGCATCACCGTCACATTCACCGTGGACAACAACGGCACGGCCGCGGCCAATATATCCGCAGCCGGACTCTCTTTCACCAATAACAACGATTTCACCGTAACCCCGTCCGCGGGCAATCCCGCGCAGATCGCGGGCGGAGCGCAGAATGTGCTCTTCACATTCACCGTGGCTGTGAAATCCACAGCCGTGCTGGGCATGGATACCCTGGACGCAACGATCACGGCAACGGACAACATCACAGGCGCAAACTGCTCGGATACAGGCGCCGTAACCACGTATCAATGGGAAGTGCGCGCGCCCGGCAGCCTCACCACGACTATGGAGGCAGCGCCCTCGCCCGCTTCCACCGGACAGATCATCACAATCACCATGACCATGAACAACCCCGGCGGCAACACGGTGAACGGCGCCACGCCTTCGGCCCTCACTCTGGGCGGCACCAGTTCCGCAGCCTATGCGAGCGGCCCGTCTCCGGTGTCGGCGGATATCCCGGCCGGCGGAAGCCAGGATTTCACATGGACATACACTACGGCCCTGACCGCTGGCACCGTGAATTTCACGGGCGGCGCATCCGGTTCAGACGCAATCACAGGCTCTCCGGTCAGCAGCACGCCGAGCACTTCCAACGACGTGCTCATTAAAACCGCGGCCAATCTCAGCGTCACATCCATCCAGGCCGCGCCCACCGCGGTGAACCAGGGGCAGAATATTGTCCTGACTATGCGCGTATCCAACAGCGGCACCACCGCGGCCAACAATGTAACACCCACCGCGCCCACCCTGGGCGGCGCGAGCACCGCCACCCTTGTGAGCGGCCCGGCCCCTGCCAGCGCCTCAATACCGGGCAGCGGCTATATAGATTATGTTTGGAATTACCAGGCGGGATCCCAGAACGGCACGGTGAATTTCACAGCCGGAGCAGACGGCGCGGACGCGTCCAGCGGCAATCCGGTAAGCGCCGCGCCCGCCGCATCCAATGATGTGACCGTGCAACTCGGCGCGGGCCTGTCCGTGAGCATCGTATCGCCCACGCCTGTAAGCACAGGCCAGAACATGCTCGTCAAGGTTACGGTAACCAACACCGGGGAATCTGCGGCCTCCAATGTGGTGCCGTCAAGCCTCACTATAGGCGGCGCGGGCAGTGCGAATTTCGTGACCGGTCCCCTGCCCGGCACTGCGGATATCGCCCCCGGGGCGTCCAAGGAATACACCTTCGGCTACACGGCCGGGGGCGCGGCGGGCACCGTGACATTCACGGGCAATGCCGCGGGATATGACGCCACAAACGGCGCGCCCATTGCGTCCGCGCCCGCAACATCCAACACAGCCACAATTCAGACAAAAGCGGCGCTTTCTTCGAGCATCACCGCGTCGCCCAATCCTGTGGACTGGGCTCAGACGTTCACCGTAACCATGACGGTTAACAACAACGGCCAGGCTGCGGCCCAGGCCGTGGCGCCGTCGGCGCTCACCCTGGGCGGCACAAGCGGCGCTGTCAAGGTTTCCGGACCCTCGCCCGCCACCGCGGTTATCTCCGGCGGCGGCCAGCAGGCGTTCACCTGGACGTACACCGCCAACGCCACGTCGGGAACGGTGAATTTCACAGGCAACGCCACGGGCAAAGACGCCAATTCCCAGCTCGCGGTTTCCTCGGGCGCCACAACATCGGATAACGTGGCCATTCAGAAACCCGCGGCCATCACGGCGACCATCTCCGGCGCGCCGGCCACGGTCAACACGGGCCAGTCGTTTACCGTGACAATGACCGTGCAGAACACGGGCGAGGCCTACGCCAACACTGTGGCGCAGTCGGCCCTTGTGGTGGGCGGCACCAGCAGCGCGATCAAGGTGAACGGGCCCACGCCCCCGGCGGCAAGCATTCCCGGCGGCGGGCAGAAAATCTTCACTTGGACCTATACGGCCGGCGCAACGCCCGGAACCGTCCATTTCACGGGCAGTGCATCCGGCACAGACGCCAACAACGGCGCGGCCATCGCAACCGGCAATACCACGTCCGCGGACCAGACCGTGCAGGCCGCAGGCACATTGGACGCATCCAGCATCTCTCTGCGCAGCACGGTCAATTACAGACAGTCATTCACCGTCACCATGACTGTGACCAACAACGGCACATCTCAAATCAATAATGTCACGCCGACCGCGCTCACACTGGGCGGCGCGGGTTCGGCCGCGAAAATCAGCGGCCCCACGCCCGCCAGCGCCAATATCCCGGGCGGCGCACAGCAATCCTTCTCCTGGACTTACATGGCAGGCACCGTGTCCGGCGCCGTGAACTTCACGGGCAGCGCCAGCGGCACGGACTCCATCAGCGGCCTGCCCGTGTCTTCGGGCAGCAACACATCGCCGAACTGCACCATCCAGTCGCCCGCCAGCATTGCGGTTTCCTCCATAACCAGCAACAAGTCCGTGGTCAATGTGGGCCAGACATTCACAATCACGGCCTCGGTGTTCAACGCGGGCCAGGAAACCGTGAACGCGCTCGTGCCGTCCGCGCTTGTCAAAACAGGCGCGGGAACCGCAACCATTCTCAGCGGCCCCACCCCCTCGAATGCGTCGCTTCCAGGCAACGCCACGCAAACATTCACGTGGACCCTTTCAGCCACCGGAGCGGGCTTGGTCAGTTACAATGCCGGCGCATCGGGCACAGGCAACAACTCGGCCCTGGCCGTGACTGCTGACACGGCCACCACGCCCAATATCACCATCACGCGGGGCGCCGACCTTTCGGCTTCCATCGCCGCAACGCCCGGCCAGGTAAGCAGCGGCCAAACCGTGACCGTGACCATGACAGTAACCAATAGCGGAGCGGTGCAGGCCAATGTGGTGGCGCCGGCCGCACTCACAATCTCGGGCAACAGCGGCGACGTGACACTGGCCACAGGCCCAACGCCGGGCAGCGTGAGCATCCCGGGCGGCCAGAGCCGCTCGTTCGTATGGACCTACACCGCCGGAAGCATTTCCGGGGCCGTGTATTTCACAGGCAGCGCCGCGGGCACGGACGCCAACACGGGCCTCAGCGTTTCCAGCAACAGCGACACATCCAATGTCATCCTCATAAAAACCCCGGCCAACCTGACCGTGTCCATCAATTCCTCGCCGGCCGGCGTGGGGGAAAACGACACAATTACCGTTACCATGACAGTGAACAATACCGGCGGCGCCACGGCCAACGGTGTCGCGCCTTCGGCGCTCACCCTGGGCGGAACCAGTGCAAGCGCCACGCTCGTGGACGGGCCCAACCCGGCTTCCGCGGACATCGCCGGGGCCGGCACCAAGCAATTCATCTGGCACTACAAGGCCGGGGCCATAGCTGGAACCGTGAACTTCACGGGCAATGCCGTGGGCACAGACGCCAACTCCGGCAACCCGGTCACCGCGGCGGTTAAAACATCCAATGACACGCAGATTCAGGGCCCCGCGGCCCTGACATCCAGCATCCAGGCATCGCCGTCCAACCCGACGCCCACGGGCGTTATTACGGTCACCATGACCGTGTCTAACACGGGCGGCGCCCAGGCCAACAGCGTGGCGCCGTCGAGCCTCACTCTGGGCGGCGCAAGCACGGCCAACTATGCGTCGGGCCCGTCTCCGTCCAGCGCCGACATCGCTGGCGGCGCCAGCAAGGATTTCACGTGGACTTATACGGCCGGCGCAGGGTTCGGAACCGTGAATTTCACGGGCAGCACAACAGGCACGGATGCGAACTCGGGCAACCCCGTGGCCTCGGCCGCGTCCACCAGCAACAACGTAAACATCACGGCCCACGGCCCCCTGTGGGTCTACCCGGCCGCAGGCACCATCGGCCCGGTGCGCTCGTCGCCGTCCATCCGCAACAACACGGTTTTCGTGGGATCGGACGATGACAATCTCTATGCTATCAACGCCACCACCGGCGCCCTCAAATGGACCCGTAACACGGGCGGCGACATTGTATCCACGCCCTACCCCGTGTACGACGGCAGCCAGTATATCATCTATTTCGGCTCCTACAGCAACTATGTCTACGCGGTCACGGAAAACAACGCCCAGGCCGCGGGCTGGCCCGGTGTGGGCGTAAACATCGGCAATACCATTGTGTCCACAACAGTGGTGGACGGCTACAACATCTTCCTGGGCAGCTTCGACCAGAAGGTTTACGCCGTGGATATCGCCAACGGCAGCATCGTATGGACCTCACCCGCCCTTGGCGGCTCTCTGATTTCAAGCCCCTCGGTGGGCGACACCGAGATGTACATAGGCAGCACCAACGGCAAGCTCTACGCCTTGAACAAATCCGACGGCACGTATCTGCGCGAATTTAACACAGGCGGCACGGTCGAAGGCTCGGCCTGGGTGGACTGGACCGGCAAGCTGTTCATCGGCAGTTCCAGCGGCAAGTTCTATTCTCTGAACGCATCCAATTTCACGCAGAACTGGGTGTGGCCGACCTCCGGCTCGGTGGGCGCCATCGTGTCTTCCCCCTGGGTGGAAGCAAGCAAAACCGCGGTGTACTTCGGCTCCAACGACGGCAAAGTGTACGCTCTGAATACCACCACGGGCCTGCCCCTGGCCGGGTTCACCCCGTACCAGACCGGCAATTCCGTGCGGTCATCGCCGCTGGTGTGGAATGATGTGGTGTATGTCGGCTCCGACGACGGCAAAGTATACGCCATCAATGCGGACACGGGCGCCATCCTGCCCGGCTGGCCGTACGACACAACGGACGTGGTCTTCTCATCACCGGGCCTGTTCTACGTGGACGGCATCAATGACCGCATCATCATCGGATCCAATACCGGACAGGTGTTCGCATTTGAAGCAAACTGAGTGGCAACGAATTGATTCGCCGGACCCGCGCCTGGAACTCATGGCCGAGTCTCTGGCCCGCACGGGCCATGTGCGCGTGCGCGTGTACGGCGCCAGCATGCGCCCGGCCATTCACAGCGGCGATGTGGTCCACATCCGCACGTGCAGCCCTTCGTCTGTGCGCATCGGAGACATCGTGGCCTGCATCCGCAACGCCGGCCTGGTGGTGCACCGCGTGGTGTGGAAATCCCGCACCCGCGTCTGGCTCAAAGGAGACACCCTGCCCGGCCCCGATCCGCCCATGCCCCACGGCCTCATCTTCGGCCGCGTGCATCGCGTGGAAACAGAGCGCGGCGCCATGAACCTCTCAACCCGGGCCGCGCGCAGGACAAACCGTTTTCTTCTGCTGTACATGTTTCCGCTGTCTCTGGCCCTGGCCGCAGGGCGCGCCCTGCGCGGGCCGCGCGCCGAACCCTTTGATTCCCAGCGGCCTCTTTCCCGGGCCCGGCGCGCCGCGGAATGGCTGCCGCGCAAACTGGCAAACCGACTCATATCAAAAAACCGGTGATCCCTATGACTCTGTCCAAAACCTGCTCTTTGCTCAAAAAAACACTGGCCCCGGGCGCGGCCGCTTTGCTGATTCTGGCCGCCTGCGCCCTGCCCGCGCGCTGCGCGGACTGGCCCATGTTCCGCGGAAGCCTGACGCATGCCGCGGCCACTGCCGATAATGTGGCCCCGCCCCTGTCCCTGCACTGGTCATTCCAGGCGGGCAAGGAAATCGTGTCTTCGCCCTCTGTGGCCGCGGGCGTGGTTTACGTGGGCGCGCGCGACAACAAACTCTATGCGCTCAATGCAAGCACCGGCGCCAAGCTGTGGGAATTCCAGACCGGCGGATGGGTGGACAGCTCCCCGGCCGTGGCCGGCGCAGCCGTGTATTTCACGTCCCGCGACGGATTCCTCTATGCACTCGACAAGGCGTCCGGCGCTCTTGTGTGGAAATATGAAACCGGGGGCACGGACATCTCTTCGCCCGCGGTCTCCGGCGGAGTCATTTATTTCGGCTCGGGCTACCCCAATAAATCCGTGTTTGCCATTAATTCCAACGGCACGCTCAAATGGAAAGTGGACACGCAGCAAATGGTGTATTCATCCCCGGCCGTGGCCAACGGGATTGTTTATGTGGGCTCCAACGATGGAACATACTACGCCCTGAACGCAACCACGGGCGCCGAGGTCTGGGCCGCACCCACGGCTGGCGGCATTTATTTCTCGTCCCCCGCAATTTCCGGCGCAACGGTTTTCGCCGCACCCGGGGATTACGACCCCAATGTCTACGCATGGAACGCCGCGAACGGTTCCAAAATCTGGGAAACGGAAATTCCGAGTGCGGGCCGCACCTTCGTGTCTTCCCCGGCCGTGGGCGCGGGCCGCGTGGTTCTGGGCTCAGGATACCCGGCGCAATCCCTGTACGCCCTGGACGCGAACACAGGCTCTATCCTCTGGGACACCCCCCTGGGCGACGCGTCAGCCATCGGATACACGTCTTCTCCCACACTCACCGCGACCCACGCATTCGTGGGCTCGGGAGGCGGCACCCTGTACGCCGTGGCTCTGGCCAACGGGCAGATTGACTGGGAGTTCGTCACAGGCGGACCCATCATCTCTTCGCCCACGGTGTCAGGCGGCAAATTGTTCGCGGCTTCAGGCGACGGCATGCTCTACGCATTCTGGTAAAATAAAATCTGTACATCTATAATAGTGCTGATGTCCGAAGCTACGGATCAGACTCTACGGCTGTGTGATTTCCTGGTGCGCCAAAACCTGGTGGGCGCCGATGCGTGCGAACGCGCGCTGCGGCAGGCCCGGGCCGAGTCCGCGCGCCTGGAAACCGCGTTGCTGGACGGCGACTTCATTTCCGAAGCCGACCTCCTGCCCGCCCTGTCCGATTTCTACCGCATGCCCGTGGTGGATATACGCGACATAGACGTGGACCCCGAAGCCGCGGCCCTGCTCCCCTCACGCTTCGCCAATCACCACTCGATACTTCCGTACGCGCGCGAAAACGGCGCACTGCGCGTGGCCCTGCCCCCGGGGTTCGACATCCTGGCCCTGGACGGCGCGCGCGTGCACACGGGCCTGCGCGTGGAACCGGCCCTGTGCCGCCGCGACATTATCCAGAACGCCATCCGCAAACACTACGGGTTCGCGGCTGATACCGTGGAGCGTATGTCCGAAGACCAGGGCCTGCACCTGGAAGTGCTGGACGGAGGCCCGGCCGGCGGCCAGGACCAGGACATGGTGAACACCGCCCCGGTGGTGCGGTTCGTGGACCAGGTGCTGCTCGAAGCCCTCAAAGAGCGCGCCACGGATATCCACGTGGAACCGTTTGAAAACGCGCTGCGCATCCGCATGCGCGTGGACGGCATGCTGTTCGAGCAGCCCGCGCCCCCCGGCATCCTTCGCTTCCACCCGGCCATCGTGTCGCGCATCAAGATCATGGCGGACATGGATATTGCGGAAAAGAGACTGCCCCAGGACGGGCGCGTCAAGCTGCGCGTGGCCGGCGAGGAAATCGACCTGCGCATCTCCACCGTGCCCACCCCGCACGGCGAGAGCGTGGAAATCCGCATCCTGCGCCGCGCCATGATGCTCATGGGCCTGGGCGAACTGGGCATGTCCGACGCGGCCCTCACCACCATCCGCCGCGCCATCCGACGCCCCAACGGCATCATCCTTGTCACGGGCCCCACGGGCAGCGGCAAAACCACAACTCTTTACTCGGCTCTCAATGAAATCAATTCCGAAGACAAAAAGATCATCACCATCGAGGACCCCGTGGAATACATGCTGCGCGGGGTGAACCAGATGCAGGTCAAGCCCGGCATCGGCCTGTCCTTCGCCAGCGGCCTGCGGTCCATCCTGCGCCACGACCCCGATGTAATCATGGTTGGTGAAATCCGCGACGCCGAAACCGCGGAAATCGCCATCCGATCCGCGCTCACGGGGCACCTTGTTTTCAGCACCCTGCACACCAACGACGCGTGCGGCGCCATCACGCGCCTGCTGGACATGGGCATCGAGCCGTTCCTGGCCGCGTCCTCCCTGCGCATGGTGGTGGCGCAGCGCCTCATCCGCATGCTGTGCCCCAGGTGCAAAGAAGAAACAGAATACGATGCCGAAACCCTGCGCCGCGCGGGCCTGCCCGCGGAAACGTCCATGCGCCTGTTCCAGGCCCGCGGCTGCGACCACTGCCGCCAACAGGGCTACACGGACCGCACAGGCATCTACGAAATCCTCACGCTCGACGACATCCTGCGCCTGCAGATTGTTGACCGCAGTTCCACCGATGAAATCCGGCGCACGGCCATGGATTCCGGCATGACCACCCTGCGCCAGGACGGCTGGGACAAGGTGCGCCGCGGGTTCACATCCCTGGAAGAAGTGCTGCGCGTCACCCGCAAAGACTGATTGCACGCCCTGCGCGGCCCGCGCGTTTTCGTGGGGTCGCCGCATTGCCTTGAATAATAAAATCCCCGGGGAGGCCCATGCCGGACTTCCAGTACACAGCACGCAACACAGCCGGCGAACTCATATCCGGTCGCCTTGATGCGGACAGCAAATCCTCGGTCATGGACGAGCTGAACCGCATGGGGCTGCACCCCATTCGCGTGGAACCGCGCGCGGCGCGCGCGCGGGCCGTGTCCCGCGCGCGCGCCGAAGATGTGCAGGTGTTCACGCGCCAGCTCGCGCGCCTGCTGGGCAACGGCGTGCCCCTGGCGCGCGGCCTCAATCTCCTGGGCCAGCACGTAACCTCCACGGCTATGCGCGATATCGTGAACGCCGTGCACCAGGATGTGCGCAGCGGCTCGCCCCTGCACGAGGCCCTGGCCGCTCACCCCCAGGTGTTCGACAGCGTGTTCACGGGCATGGTGCGCTCCGGGGAAATGGGCGGCAACCTGGTCACCGTGCTCCAGCGCCTGGCCCAGAGCCGAGAGCAGCGCACCCGCCTGTCCGCGAAAATATGGAACACGCTCATGTACCCCCTGTTCATGCTCGGCGTGGGCCTCATCACCATCGTGTTTCTGCTCGCCGTGGTTATCCCGCGGTTCCAACTGGTGTTCGAGGACATGGGGCAACTCCTGCCCTGGCCCACGCGCGCGCTGATTGCGGCCGGGGATTTCTTTTCCGCATTCTGGTGGCTGCTCGCCGTGGCTGTTGCCGGGGCGTTCGTTCTGTTGCGCGGCTCGCTCATGACAGAATCCGGGCGCGCGGCCATGCACCGCCTGGCCCTGGGCCTGCCCGTGGCCGGCCCCCTGGTGCGCCGCGCCGCGCTTGCGCGTTTCGCGCGCCTGTGCGGGGTTCTGCTCCAAAACGGCGTGAGCATCCTCAACGCCATTGACCTGGCCCGCGCGGGCACGGGCAACTCCCATATCTGCGAACGCCTGGCCCCGTTGCGCGACGCCACACGCGAAGGCAAACCCTTTGCTGCAAGCCTGCGCCGCAACGGCCTGTTCGATCCACTCAGCGCGGATATAGCGGCCGTGGCCGAGGAAACCGGCGCCCTGCCCGCGGCCCTCATCGAAATCGCGGATTACTACGATGAAGATGTGCTCACACAGCTTCAGCGCCTCACGGCCGTGCTCGAGCCAGCGCTCATCATCGCCCTGGGCGTGCTCGTGGCGTTCATCGTGTCCGCCATGCTCCTGCCCATCCTGCAGCTCAACCTCGGCGCGTCATAGCCCGGCAAATCCGTTGCTGAAAGGAAACCCATGAACCGGACCCGTAAACCCGAAACGTCAATCCGCAACCAGCGGGGCTTCACATTCCTGGAAATCATGCTTGTGGTGGTCATTATCGGCGTGCTCGCCTCCATTGTGGCCCTGTCCCTGCGCGGCCGCTCCAAGGAAGCCAAAATCAATGCAACCGAAGCGGAAATGGAAATCATCGGCACAGCCCTGGAGCAATACGAAATTGAAAACGGCATGTACCCCACCACGGAACAGGGCCTGGACGCGCTTTTGCGCAAACCCGCCACATCTCCGGAACCAAAGAACTGGAAAAGCCCTTATCTGACAAAGTCTCAGGAGCTGGACGACCCCTGGGGCAACCCGTACCAGTACACACAGCCCGGGCGAAACAACACCGACGGATTCGACCTGAAATCCAATGGCCCGGACGGCGTGGAGGGGGGCGAGGACGATATCACGAACTGGAAGTGACAGCCGCGGGTTCACGCTTGCGGAACTCACGGTCGTGCTGCTGCTGTTCGCAGTAATCCTGGCCATGACCGCGCCGGCCCTGCGCGGCGCATGGCGCGACGCACGCTTCCGCGCCGCCTCGCGCGCGGTCACCGCGCGCCTCAACTACGCGCACCGCAAAAGCATCATCAAGGCCGTGCCCGTGCGGGTGGTTTTCGACAAAACAAAAAACAGCACCCTCATTGAAATTCAAAAAGACACCGGCTCATTCGAGCCCCTGCGCACGGCCGAGGCCCGCGATCTCCCCCTGCCTCAGGGCGCGTCTTTCGCGGAAATTTCCGGGCAGGGTGTGGAACCCGGCGCCACAAAAGCAACCGTGACTTTTTTCCCGGACGGCACGGCCCAGGCGCGGCGCATCATCATTGCGAACAAAGATAATGAATCCATTACCATTACCGTGCACCCCGCAACCGGTGTCACGGCCGTGCAGGAAATGTAGCCCGTGAAAAACACACCGAACACAAAAAGCCAGCAGGGTTTCCTCCTTATCGAAGTTTTATTCTCTGCGGCATTGCTGGCCCTGGTCATCGCCGTGATCGCGGGTTCGTTTTCTTCATCGTACCGCGCGCTGAGCGCGTCCCGCAAAAGCACGCGCGCCGCGCTTTTGCTTGAAAGCAAACTTTCCGAACTGCGGCGCACGGGCATCGACGCCCCGGACAAAGGGGAATTCGAGGGCGAGGCCGCAATCTTCACCTGGCAGGCTGCGCCCGCGGGCGACTGCGCCGACACCCTGTGCCCGGTTACTGTTGCTGTGGAATGGCAGGTCCGCGGCGCGGTGCGCCGCGTGAGCGCCACCACACTGCTGCCGCACGCACAGAACACCGCGGAGGCTCTCCGCCCATGATGCGCGCCGCCCGTTCCCAGTCCGGCTTCACCCTCATCGAAATGCTGCTCGCCATGGCCGTGTTCGCCATGGTCATGGCCGGCGTATACTCGGCCCTGCGCGTGGGCATGAACGCGCGCAAGCAGCACGAGGCTGAAACCCTGCAAACCGCACGCGCCGCCCTGGATGCTTTGTCCTCCCACATGCAAACATCTTTCACGGTTCCAAACAGCGGCGCGTATTCCATGAACGGCTCGGAATCCATGGTCTCCTTTTTCACTTTTCCGCACAACCGCACGCAGCCCCAGAAAATTTCCTATTTCCTGGGCGACGGCAAAACATGCGAAGGGCTCTGCCGCACGGTGAACCGCGACCCATTCGATCCGGACGCAGCCGCCCCCCCGCCCGAGCCCGTTGCTCCGGGCATTTCCACGCTGCAGTTTTCCTACTATGACGGCGTGGAATGGACACCGGCCTGGACAGCTCCGGGCATCCTGCCCGAGCGCGTGCGCATTGCCGTGGATGTGGCTGTTGCCGGCGAGCCCCAGAGATTTGAAACCGAGACAAACCTGCCCGGCTCGGGAATCATTGCCTCAATCCCGGCGCCCGCGGAGTGATCTGATGCTGTTGCGAAAACACAACCCCGTCCCGTGCGCTGCTTCCGAGCGAGGCTCCGCCCTGGTCATCACGTTGTGGGTGGCCCTTATTCTCAGCGTCATCGCCCTGGACCTGGCCTATTCCACGCGCCTGGAAATGCGCACGGGCGCTTACCACGCGGAGCATGTGCAGGCGCGCGAACTGGCCCGGGCCGGGCTGGAGCGCGCCCTGGCCCACATGGCTGTTGCGGATAACAGACAGTTTCAATCCGCTCTGCGCCTGGAAGACAATTCATGGACCCCCGCGCAAACCACCGGCCCGGCCGTGTGGGCTGAAAACATTATCGAAGACGCGGACCGCGCGCCCGCCGGCATGCTGGCTGTGGAAATCGTGAATGAATCCGGCAAACTGGACATCAACGCCGTGGACAGGCCCACCCTGGAACGGCTTCTGCTGCTCCTGGGTTTCGAAGCCCCGGAGCAGTTCGCGGGCGCGATCCTGGCCCTGCGCGACTCGCGCCCGGACGCGGCTTTCCTGTGCCTGGATGAACTGCTGAATATCCCCGGTGTGGACACAACAATGATTTACGGCGAAGATATGAATAACAACGGGCTGCTGGACATCGCGGAAAACGACGGCGAACAGAGCGAGCCCCCTGATAACCGGGACGGCGCCCTGGACACGGGGCTGGCCGCGCATGTAACCACGTCGCCGCACGGCGCCATTTCTGTGAACCACGCAACAGCGCCCGTGCTTGCCGCTGTGCTGGATATCAGCATGGAACAGGCCCAGCAAATCGCCGACTTGCGCAAGGCCCGCGATTTCCATATCACGGATCTGGCGGATCTCGCCAATCTCGACTGGATGAACGAAACAGCGGCCGAAACAATCAGCAGCAGACTGTCCCTGGATGCTGACCGATTCACAGTACGAATCAAAGCTGCGGCTACAGATGGAAACGCGCCCATGCAGGCCGATGTGGCCGTGGCGGTCATCGAAGGAACACCCGAACCCGTGCTGTGGCGGGCCTATTGAAACCTATGTCCAAGGCAAAGACAAAAACCCTGCTCGGTATCGACATCCATGATCTGGCCGTGCATGTGTGCCAGGTGCGCGCCACGGACCTGGGCCCCGAAATCGTCCAGGCCTGGACCGAGGAAATCCCCGAAGGCAACGAACACTTTTCAAACCGCGCCGCGGATGTGCTGCGCCGCGTGGTGCGCCAGAACCGTTTGTCCGGAAACAAAGCCTGCGTGGCCGTGCCCGACGACCATGTTCTTTTCAGCAACGTGCTCATGCCCACGGACAACCGCGCGGAAATCGCGGGCATGGCCGCCCTGCGCATGGAGCGCCACGCCATGCTCTCGGCCGGCGATTCCGTGGTGGCCCACGCGGTGCTGGATACCGCGCAGCCGGGCGGAACGCGCGTGGGCATCGCCGCGGCGACAAAGCTCCACGTGCAGGAGCGCCTGGACATCCTGCGCAGCGCCGGGCTGAATCCGCACATGGCTGTGTCCGGGGGCATGGCCGCGGCGCGCTATTTCTCACACTACATCAAAAACGACAAAAAACCGTGCCTCGTGCTCTACGGACAAGCGCACACGGTTTCCATTTATATTGTGTCCGCGGCGGGCCTGCTCATGGCGCACTGCGTGGGGCTCAGCGGAAACGGCGCACCGGAATCGGACGCTGTGATCCGCGGCATTCGTCTCGCAGTGGAGAATATGCAGGACGGCGAACCCGGACGCATTATCATGTGCGGCGACGCCCACGGCATTCCGCACCCCTCCATCCTGGAGCAGGCCCTGGCCCTGCCCGTGTCCGTGTCCGTGGGCGACGAGTATACGGCCACAGGTCTTCTGGACACCATCCGCGCCGCGGGCGCGGCCCTGGAAATGGATCCGGCAGCGGGCTCGGGAGCAAACCTGGTTCCGCGCCGCACCGCGCGCGAAAGCCGCGGGCCGCGCAACACGCGCATGTGGTGGGCGGTTCTGCTCGTTCTGGCCATTGCCTGTGCAGCCTGCGGCGGCCTGGCTGTGACCAAAGCCAACGCGCGCTCCACAGACCTTAAAAAAGCACAGCAGCGCCTCGACACCCTGGAGCCGCGCATGGACGCCATGCGCAAACAAAAAGAGTTTGTTGAGGCATTCTCATCCATAGACGCAGCCGCAGTGCCCACCCTGGATGTGCTCCTGGCTCTGAGCCAGACCCTGCCTTCCAACGTTTATGTCACCAACCTGGTCATGGACCGCGGCATGCAGGTAACGGCCACGGCCGAAACCACGGGACAGGATACCGTGGCTTCGGTCATCGCCGCCCTGGAAAGCGCGCCCATGTTCGACAATGTGCAACTGGTTTACTCGCGGCGCGCAGGCGCGGGCGCTGCGCCCATCGTTACATTTGAAGTCAAAGCCACTATGGCGGGAGAAACGAATCCGTGAGCATGTCACGCAGGGAACAAGTGCTTTTCGCGGCCGCGGCTGCGCTGGTCGCCTTCTTCCTGGCGTACGCGTTCGCCATTCTCCCCGCTTATGAACGCTACCAGCACCAGGACGTGCTCATCAAGGAAAAATCTCGCCGCGCGGCCATGCTCGAAAAAGAACTGCAACGCGCGGATTCTCTGGATCAGCAGTACCGCGAAATCCACGCGCGCATGGCCCGGGACCGCGGCCGCGACGATTCTCCCCAGACCCTGTTTGCGGACTTGCAGGCCCTGGCCGGACCCATGGGCGTTCAAGTCACCGGGGTGGATCCCCTGCCGCCCAAGGAATACACTTTCTATCAGGAACACGCCGTGCTCATCGACATAGAAGCAGACCTGGAAGCGCTCGTGCATTTCCTTTACGAAATCGAACACGCACAGAACCGCCTCCAGGTGCAGCGCCTGGTGGTGGCGCCCGTGGAACCGGGAAGCCCGGCCCTGCGCAGCCAGATCCAGGTGGCCACACGCATCCTTCACGAGGAGGCGAAACAGCAATGAAGCGATTCATCTCGATTGCCGTGGCCGCGCTGTTGCTGGCCGGCTCCCTGGGCATGCTCCTGGCTCAGCAGGCGCCCGAAACGGACCAGCCCGAACGCGTGTACCCTTCGGACATGCCCGCGCATTACAACCTCATCGTGGACCGCGGCATGTTCGGATTCTTCCCGCGCCAGGATTTGCCGGTTGAGCCAGACGCGGGCCAGGGCGCGCCCATGGGCATGCCGCCCGACACCCTGCCCGATTTCCAGCACGACCCGGGCATGAACACCGGGCGCGACATCCCGGCCGGGCCCTCGTTCTCCCTCACCGCGGTCATGCAGGTCGACGATGCGTTCAAAGCCATCGTGGTGGATAACGCCAGCGGCGACGGCCACTATGTGGCCGAAGGCGACACCGTGGCCGGATACGCGGTCACAAACATCGGCCCGGGCCGCGTGGTATTGAACAACGGACAGGAGGACATAGTGCTGAAAATCGATGTGCCCAAGCCCCCGTCCGCGCTCGTGCCGCAAATCACAACGCCAAAAAAAGACAGGCAACCCACGCCCGAGCCGGACATCCAGAGGCTCCCGCCGCATGTGCAGCCGCGCATCGGCAGATAAAAATGAACAAAATAAACGAGGAGGATAACACCTCGTGATGCATTCCCATAAAACATTTCTGCAAAGCGGCGCCGCCCTGTGCGCATTGCTCGCGCTGCTGCTGTCATTCCCGGCAGCCGCCGCGCCCGCGGGCGCGCCCGCCCAGCAGACCATCCGCATGAATTTCCAGGACGCCGATATCCGCCACATTATCAAATTCATCCAGGATGTGACCGGCGACACCATTATCGTGGACAGCAACGTCAAAGGCACCATCACCATCGCCTCCGACACCCTGCTGCCCCTGGACCAGGCCCTGGAAGTGCTTAACAGCGCCCTGCGCGCCAAGGGCTTTACCATGGTCCGCTCCGAAAACATCATCCGCATCATCCCCCTCGAACAATCCAAACAAACCAACGTGCCCACCCGCATCGGCGAAGGCTTCTCCGACATTCCGGAAAACGAATCCATCATCACTCAGGTCATTCCCATCAAGCAGGTGGATGCGGCCAAGGTGCGCGCCGACCTCAAGGCCCTGGTCAGCGAACACGGCGAAATCGTGAATAACGAGGAATCCAACAGCATCATCATCACCGACACGTCCGCGAACGTGAAACGGCTCATGGAAATCATCGACTTCCTGGACCGCGAATCGCCCCGGCGCATGCAGATCAAGGTCTTCACCCTGGATTACGCCAAGGCCACGGACATGGCCAACCTCATCAGCAAACTGCCCCGCAGTTCGGGCGGCGCAGGGGAAACCGATGCCGCCGGGCAAACCCCGGCCGCACCCGCCAGCAACCCCTCGGGCAGCGGCCTGGAAATTACCGGCGAACTCACGGTGCTGGCCGACGAGCGCTCCAATTCCCTGGTCGTGGCCACGTATCCGTCCAATTTCCCGGCCATCGAAAGCCTGGTGAAAAGCCTGGACGGCATGCTGTCCCAGGTGCTTATCGAGGTGCTCATCATTGAAGCCTCCCTGGACAGCGATACCAAGATGGGCATGGAATGGACCATGCTCAAGCAACGCACAGTCAGCGGTGACAGCGTGACCGGCGCCGCCAGCACGGACTGGAACCTGGCAAGCGAACAATTCGGGCTCAAAGGGCAGATTCTCAAAGACGGGGGCGCCAGCCAGTTGCTCGGCTACCTCATCGAAAACCAGGAGCGCATCAATATCCTCAGCACCCCCATGATCGTGACCACGGACAACACCGAGGCCCAGATCACCGTGGGCTCCGAGGTACCGTACCTCAAGGAAACACGCCGCTCCACCGGCGACACCAAGGACTTCGTCTACGAGTACCGAGACGTGGGCATCAAGCTCACGGTCACGCCCCATATCAATGACCAGCGTTTCGTGAATATGGACATACACCAGGAGATTAAAAAACTGGGCGCGCAGACCCTGTTCGACGCGTTCATCATCATCCAACGCGAAGCCGACGCCAGCGTGGTTGTCAAAGACGGACAGACCATCGTGCTCGGCGGCCTCATGCGCGACGACGAAACCATCACCCGCAACAGCGTGCCCTTCCTGGGCGACCTGCCCCTGGTGGGCAAACTCTTCCGCACCAAGCGCACCGTGGGCGAAAAAACCGAACTCCTGGTTTTCATCACCCCATACGTGGTCGCCAACCAGCAGGAAATCGACGACCTCACCATCAAGCACCAGGAACGCATGAACAAGCTTCTTCAGGAAAACGAGAAGATGAACAAGACAATGCAGCAGGACATAAAAGAGGCCGGCGAAGAAAAACAGTCCGGCCAATAGGCCCCGCCGCACCCAATGCCAGACAGCCCCCTTGCAGGGGGCTGTTGCGCGTTTATCAAACTGTTACCGAATATTTTTTGCCCGCGAATTGACCGCCGGGCAATCATTTCCAGAGCGAACCGAATAAAGCCAGCTTTGTGGTCTGGCGGCAGATATCCGCGATGGAATCTGTGAGGGGAATGCTCTTGGGGCACGCCTCGATGCAGTTCTGCGCATTGCCGCAATCCGTGACCCCGCCCGGACCCATGAGCGCGCGCAGGCGCACGTCCCTTTGCATGGCGCCCGTGGGGTGCATGTTGAACAGGCGCGCCTGGCTGATGGCGGACGGGCCGATAAACGACGAGCGCGAGTTCACCTGGGGGCACGCGTCCAGGCAGCAGCCGCAGGTCATGCAGCGCGAAAGAATGTACATGATGGCCTGCTGCGCGGGGCTTATGAGCGGGCCCTTGCCCATGTCGTGCGTGCCGTCGATGTCCACCCAGGCGCGCACCTTTTTTAAATCCTCGAACATGCGAGAACGGTCCACATGCAGATCGCGCACCACCGGGAACTTGGCCATGGGCTGCAGCACGATGGGCTGATCCAGTTCATCGATGAGCGCCGAGCACGACTGGCGCGTGCGGCCGTTGATGCGCATGCTGCACGCCCCGCACACTTCTTCCAGGCACGAGCACTCCCACGCCACGGGCGTGGTGCGCTTGCCCTGCGCATTTACGGGGTTGGCCTGGATATCCATGAGCACCGAAATCACGTTCATGTTCTTCCGGTACGGGATCTCAAAGATCTCCCAGAATGACGCCTTGTCCGGGCCGGGCTGGCGCTGAATTTTCAGAATGATTGTCTTGTCGCTCTTTGCCATGGCATGCCTCGCGGTTATTTTTCCACGTCGTATTTGCGTTCGCGCAACGGAATAAACTGAATGTCCACATCCTCGTAGGAAAGCTGAGGGCCCTCTTTTGCATACGTGGCGCGGGTGGTTTTGAGCCAGTTTTCATCATCGCGCGTGGGGAACTCCGGTTTATAATGCGCGCCGCGGCTCTCGTTCCGCTCCAGAGCGCCCAGGGTGATGGCGCGCGCCAGGGTGATCATGTTCTCGAGCTGGCGCGTGAACTGCAAGGGCTGATTCTTCCACAGGGACTTGTCCGGCACCGAGACCTTGTTGTAGTAGCGGTCTTCGATTTCCTTGAGCTTCGCGTCCGTTTCCTGCAGCTTGTCGTTCTCTCGGATGACCGTGACGTTCTTTGTCATGAGGTCGCCCATCTCGCGCCACAGGGCGTAGGGGTTCTCCCCGTTGTCCTTTTTCAGCCATTCATTATTAATGTCGCGCTCCCGCTTTTCCGCTTCCTGCAGGAGCGTTACGGAATCCGGCAAATCCGGCAGCCCGGAGATGTATTCCGCGGCGTTGGGCCCGGCCTGGAATCCGCCGTAGATGCAGCTCAGCAGACTGTTTGCGCCCAGGCGGTTTGCTCCGTGGTACTGGTACTCGCACTCCCCGGCCGCGAACAGGCCCCGGATATTCGTCATCTGCTCGAAATCCACCCACAGCCCGCCCATGGAATAGTGCACGGCCGGGAAAATCTGCATGGGGATTTTGCGAGGATCGTCGCCCACGAATTTCTCGTAAATTTCAAGCACGCCGCCCAGCTTGTTGGTCAGGTAATCCGGGTCCAGGTGCGACACATCCAGGTACACCACGTTCTTGCCGTCAATGCCCAGGCCCAGCTCATACACGGCCTTAAAAATGGCGCGCGTGGCGATGTCGCGCGGCACCAGGTTTCCGTATGCCGGATACCATTCTTCGAGGAAGTACCAGGGCTTGCCGTCTTTGGGAACCCACACGCGGCCGCCTTCGCCGCGCACGCTCTCGGAAATGAGGCGGCGCTTGTCCTCGCCCTGGATGGCCGTGGGATGCACCTGGATGAATTCCCCGTTTGCGTAGTCCACTCCGTGGCGATAACATGCGCCCGCGGCGCTGCCTGAATTGATGAAGCTGTTTGTGGTGTTGGTGCTGTAAATGAGTCCCGGCCCCCCGGTGGCCATGATTACCGCATCCGCGGGGAAAGCGCGCACATCCATGGCGTCCAGGCTCATGGCCACGATGCCGCGGCACCGCTGCTCACTGTCCAGCACGGGCGCGAGGAACTCCCAGAATTCATATTTTTTCACCAGGCCCTGGGCCTCGAAACGGCGCACCTGCTCGTCCAGCGCGTACATGAGCTGCTGGCCCGTGGTGGCGCCGGCAAAGGCCGTGCGCTTGAATTTGGCGCCGCCGAAAGCACGCACATCCAGATGCCCTTCGGGCGTGCGGTTGAAGGTCACACCCATGCGGTCCAGCAGATCGATGATCGCGGGCGCGGCCTCGCACATGGCCTTGACCGGCGTCTGGTTGGCCAGGAAATCGCCGCCGTAAATTGTGTCGTCGAAATGCTCCCACGTGCTGTCGCCCTGGCCGTGCGTATCCTTGGCCGCGTTAATGCCGCCCTGGGCGCACACCGAGTGGCTGCGCCGCACCGGCACCATGGAAAACAACTCCACGGGCGTGCCGGTCTCGGCTATCTTGATGGTCGCGGACAGGCCAGCCAGCCCGCCGCCCACAACGATGATTCGGTTTCCCTTTTTTGCCATACCGCCAGACGCTCCCGTCCGAATGTCTCGTATTGTCAAATATTCAAGATGATTGCCTTGCCCACGAACGCGAGCAGCGCGTTCACGCCCAGCACGCTCAGGGCCACGCCCAGGGCAAGGCACACGTATGCGCACGTGCGCTGCGCCTGCCGCCCGATGGTGATGCCCCAGGTGATGCAGAAATTCCAGATGCCGTTGCAGAAATGGATCACCGACGCCAGCACGCCCACAATGTAAAATATCATGACCCAGGGTACGCTGAGCTGCTGCTGCACCACTTCAAACGTCATGTGCAGTTCCGGGTTGATCATGCCGGCGATGCGGAAATTCAACAGGTGCACCACCACGAAAATAAATGTGAGCACTCCGGTCACGCGCTGGACCACGTACATCCAGTTGCGGGTGTAGCGGTACGTGCCCACGTTGACCGAAGCCTCGGTGGTCACGAAGATGCCGTAGATCCCGTGGTACAGGATGGGGAGAAAAATAAACAGCAGTTCCACAACAATGAGGTACGGGAGGCCGCGCAGCACCTGCACCGCGGCGTTGAACACGCGCTCGCCGTGCGCCGTGGCTGCCAATGAATTAACCGAAAGATGCTCGATGAGGAAAAGCCCCACCGGAATGATGCCAAGCAGGGAATGCAGCTTGCGAAGCTTGAAGTGGGTTGTGATTTTATCCGATGCCGTATGTTCCGCTGTCGCCGCTATGGGAATCACCTCGCGTTTCTGGGTATTCGCTGTGTTGTATTGCCTTGTTTCTCAAAAGCTAAAAAGGCTCGGCGGCTGAAAGCCGGGGTCTTTGTATTGTGTGTTGTGGCCTTGCTTCACAGGATGCCGCATGCTCTTTGAATCCTGTCAAACAAAACCATCTCCCGCCGCTTGCTTATAGCATCTTACCCCCGTGCATTATATATCACAATATACGCGGCGCAATATGCGTGCATCAGTTTGACATCACGTACATCACGATATTGAGGGCCATGCGGAATGCGGACTCGCGCACTTCGGCCGAATCCTTGTGGATTTCCGGGGCTTCCAGGCCGTCGCCGATGTCGGTGTTGGAATCGTAGAACACGGTGAGGCGGCCCGAGTCGTCAATGATTCCGAAGCCGCGGGGCGCGCCGCCCGCGTGCTCATGGATTTTGGGCAGCCCCCGGGGGAAATCATAATACGAATGGTATATGGCGTGGTCGAACGGCAGGACCGCCAGTTCGCGGTCCGGGTACACTTTGCGCAATTCGCGGCGGAATGCGGTGTCCATGCCGTAATCATCGCTGGCCCACAGGAATCCGCCGCGATCCAGGTACGTGCGCAGCCGGTTCACTTCTTCGGGAGAAAAATCCACGTTGCCGTGCCCGGCCATAAAAATCATGGGGTAATTGAACAGCTCTTCGCTGGTCAGCTCCACCTCGGCGCGCACATTGGCCGCGGGTATGCCGAATTCCTTCTGAACACGCTCCTGGAGGCGAACCATGGAGGTCTTGTCCTCATACCAGTCGCCCCCGCCGTGGTAATGGACCTGGGCGATGGCGAACAGGTCGCCGCCCTGGCGCTTTTCCTTGCGCTCGGCATGCAATCGCGCATTGCAGAAAAACAGGGTTGGGAACAGGGCCAGGACAACGCACGCGGCCACGCGCGCATGCTGCCGGAACTTCGGGTTGTGATTGAACGACCACGGCATGTGCATCCCTCACGTCATTATACGGCAAAATGATCCTTGCAAACAAACCCGCGCGCGAACCAGGCGCCCCGCATGCAAATTGTTGACGCTCCCCGGCTTTTCACATACAATCCTCGATACACGCAAACGCTGGAAATCAGTCCTGCGGCGCACGGGTTTGCAAGCCGCGGTCTGCAAATAATTTTCCAGCATTCCGGGCACGGGGGTGACCCGCATGAAAGTGCTCATCACAGGCGCCACAGGCGGATTCGGGAAACTGCTGGTCAAACGGCTCGAAGACGACCCGGGCGTTGAGCAGATTATCGGCCTCGGCAACGAGGACCTGGACCAGGGTTTTGAGGAAGAACTCAACGCCGATGAAAAGTTCGATCTGTTCAAAGGCGATATCCGCAAAAAGCGCGTGGAAGAGGTTTTCCAGAAGAACAAAAATATCGACGTGCTCGTGCACCTGGCCTACGACAACACCCCGGACCACGAGAGCCGGGAGGCCGAGGAAACCAATGTGTTCGGCACCCAGCGCATGATCCGCCTGGCGCGCAAGCACAATGTCAAAAAATTCATCTATAAAAGCCCCACGGCCATATACGGCGCGCGGTCCGACAACCCGTTTTTGCTCAAAGAAGACGCGCCCCTGCGCGGGGACCGCAACTTCGTGTCCATCCGCAACAAAATCGAATCCGACATGACCTGCCAGATGAACATGCACCCGGGCATGCTGCCCGACGTGGTCATCCTGCGCTTCTGCGGCATCCTGGGCGACAGCATCCGCTCGCCCCTCAACACACTGTTCGGGGGCAAAATCGTGCCCCTGGTGGCGGGCTTCGACCCCCTGTTCCAGATCATCCACCAGGACGACGTGACCGAAGCCCTGGCCCGCGCCGTGCTCACCCCCGGCGCCCAGGGCATCTACAATGTGGCCGGCAAGCGCTCCGAACCCCTGTCCGAAGTCCTCGGCCGCATGGGCAAGTCTGTAATCCCCATCCCGGAATTCCTGCTCAACACTTTTTACAAAACATATTTCATGCTCAACTCCGAACACAGCTTCCCGTTCGATCTCAACTACATCAAGCACCCGTTCGTAGTGGACACCACCCGCGCCCGCCAGGAATTGGGATTTGAACCCAGGGTTATGTAACATGGAAAATTACTATGCCGTGCTCGGCGTGGCGGAAAACGCCTCGGCCGATGATATAAAAAAAGCCTACCGCTACCTGGCCAAGAAATTCCACCCCGACACACCCACCGGCGATGACGAACAGTTCCGCCGCGTGAACAGCGCCTACAATGTGCTCACCGACCCCGAAGCGCGCAACGACTACAACAAGACCCTGCACCACCAGCGCAACGGCACCAGCAATTTTGATTCCTATATGGCCGACTACTACGAACTGCGCGGCAACCAGATTGAAAAAGTGCTCAAGGAACTGCTGCGCCACGGCCGCCTCACCCGCGTCAAAATCAAGTACCAGGGCAAGGAACTCATCGACATCCCCTTCAGCACGGCCACAGCCATCACCCTGCTGGGCTTTGCCTTCGCGCCCCTGATCATGCTGCTCGTGAACGTGGGCATCAACC
>Ga0351875_1054_pt2 | contig 29622 bp, 27 predicted proteins | sample BONcelFGM3001C14_FD_206784 | JGI IMG/M metagenome (GOLD analysis project Ga0351875, IMG submission 206784) | Enriched cells from coal bed in the Powder River Basin, Montana, United States - BONCAT cells FGM rep3 HSBNCT.FGM.300.1.C14 ... | reverse complement strand
AGCGATCGAAACGATAGTCGGTCTCGCGATTCACCAGTGAGCCCAGCTCTTGCGGCGATAGCGCCAGTTCGGCGGCAATGCGGTGGGCATCGGCGCAACCGATGCACCCTTGATCGGCGACCTGGGCCAGTAGCTGACGTGCGTTTTCCATGTTGTGCTCCTTTGATCGGCCTGATTCTATGCGCAGGTCGGGCTGGTGGCAAGCGCAAGCCGCCGCGCCAACGTTGTCTGACCCACTGACGCAGGCTATAATGCTGGCACGGTAGAGTTCACGGCCAGGAGGGACGCGATGCGCGTGCTGATGTTGAGCTGGGAGTATCCGCCCAATGTCGTTGGTGGCCTGGGCAAGCATGTGGCCGAGCTGGCTCCTGCCCTGGCGGCCAGGGGCGTCGAGCTGCACGTGGTGACGCCGCGCATCGGGCAGGCCCCGGTGGTCGAGTTCTATGACAACCTCACCATCCATCGGGTAGATCGCCCGCAGTCGCAGTATGCCGATTTCTACGGCGAGGCCTGGCACACCAACACGCTGCTGGAACAGGCAGGCGACGAGTTGGTGCAGCGCTATGGGCCTTTTGATCTTGTTCACAACCATGATTGGACCTCTTTTGCCGCGGCGGCGCTCAAGCAGCGCCACAAGCTGCCTCTGGTGGGCACCATTCATGCCACCGAGCGCGGGCGAGGTCGCGGTGAGGTGGGCGGCGGCCAATCGCGGCTCATCAACGACGCCGAGTGGCGGTTGAGCTACGAGTCGTGGCGGGTGATCGTCTGCACCGAGTTCATGCAGCGCGAGGTGTACGACTATTTTCGCACGCCAGCCGACAAGACGGATGTGATCCCCAACGGCGTAGACCCCTCGCCCTTTATCAAGCTGGCGAATGAGGATTTGACGGCCTTTCGGGCGCGCTTTGCGCTGCCTCACGAAAAGATCGTCTATTCGGTGGGGCGCATCGTGCAAGAAAAGGGCATCGAGACCCTCATTCAGGCGGCGCCACTGGTGCTGGCTCAGACGCCAGAGGCCAAATTCGTCGTGGCGGGCAGGGGCCCCGAACTGGACTATTTGCGACGGATGGTTGGTGAGATGAACCTGGCCAGCAAGGTGATGCTGCTGGGGTTCATTAGCGATCAGGACCGCAACCGCCTCTATTGCGTGGCCGACTGCGCCGTTTTCCCCAGCTTGTATGAGCCGTTCGGCATCGTGGCGCTGGAGGCGATGGCCGCGCACGTGCCCGTGGTGGTGTCAGAGGTGGGGGGGCTGCGGGAGGTGGTGCAGCACGGTGAGACGGGCATCACCGTCTATCCGGGCTCGCCCGAATCGTGCGCCTGGGGCATCGTGCACACGCTCCAGCACCCCGATTGGGCCGCGATGCGCGTCGAGAACGCCTATCGCAAGGTGGAGACCGTGTTCAGTTGGGACACCATCGCCTCGCAAACGATCGACGTCTACGAGCGTGTGGTCGCTGAACGCGCCAACACGGTCTGGTAGCGGTGCAGTCGCCGTTAGCCGCGTAGAATGTCAAAAAAAGAGCGGCGGCGGCAGTACCTCAATCTCTGACAGGTCGATGGCGGCAGCCAACCGTTGGGCCGCGACTGTGGCGCTCGCCACGGTGCGAGCGTGGATGGTATAGACCGGCTGGCCTTGGGCGACCGCGTCGCCGACCTTGACGTGGAGCACGAGGCCGACCGACGGGTCGATGGGGTCATCCTTGCGCTCACGGCCGCCCCCCAGCTCGACACAGGCCAGGCCAAAGGCGCGGGCGTCGATGCGCTCGATATGGCCGGCGCGCGTCGCGGCCACGGTCTGCTGGCACGGCGCAACGGGGAGGCGCTCGGGCTCGCCGATGACACGGGAGTCACCGCCTTGCGCCGCAATCCACTCCTCGAATTTTCTCAGGGCGCGTCCGCTGTCCAGTTCGGCGGTAGCCATGCTCCTTGCGCTTTCGGGATCAGTGGCCACGTGTCCCAGCAGCAGCATCTCGGCCGCCACAGCCACACAGTGCTCACGCAAGTCATGGGGACCCCCGCCTTGCAGGCAGGCAATGGCCTCGGACACCTCCAGGGCGTTGCCGATGGCATAGCCCAGCGGTTGCGACATATCTGAGAGCAAGGCCGTGACCGCGCGCCCGACACCCTGCCCAATGCGGATCATCAGCTCAGCCAGGGCGCGCGCCTCCTCCAGCGTCTCCATAAAGGCGCCGTTGCCCACCTTGACGTCCAGTACGATGGCATCAGCGCCGCCAGCGATTTTCTTGCTCATGATCGAGCTGGCGATGAGCGGTAGGCTGGGCACGGTGCCCGTCACGTCGCGCAAGGCATAGAGCTTGCCATCGGCGGGCACCAGGTCGGCCGTCTGCCCCACCACGGCGATGCCGTGACGCTGCACGACCTCGCGAAAGCGCTCCGCCGAGAGGCTGACGTCCATGCCGGGGATCGCTTCGAGCTTGTCCAGCGTGCCGCCGGTGAATCCCAGCCCGCGCCCCGACATCTTGACCACCGGCAGGCCGGCCGCGGCGACGATGGGCGCCACCACCAGTGTGGTCTTGTCGCCCACGCCACCGGTGGAGTGCTTATCTACCACCAGGGGCGCGATGGCGCTCAAATCTAGCGTCTCGCCAGAGCGCACCATGGCCATGGTGAGGTCCACCGTCTCACGGGTGCTCATACCGCGCAGCAGGATGGCCATGGCCCAGGCGGCGGCCTGATAGTCGGCGATCTCGCCCGACACATAGCCGTCGATGAAACTGGCGATCTCCTCGGCAGAGAGTTCGCCACCATCGCGTTTCTTTTCAATGATCTCGACCGCTCTCATGCCATGCCTCCGAGGTGGCCGTCTGGGCGACGGGGGCCCGTGCGCCGCGCGGCAACCCTGGCCGCAAGTAGAACCAGCCCCAGGGTGGTCAGTGCGGCCTCAATGGACAGTGAGCGCCACCGAAAGTCCCGCAGGCTAGAGATCAGCCCCGTCGGCCCGATGTGGTACTGGTATCTCTTGAACGGCCACAGCCAATAAACGCGACCACGATTCAGGCGGGCGTTGAGGGCGTCGCAGCCAAGGTGCACGCCGTAGCCCACTCCCCATGAAAGGCCGAACGCTCGGCCCTGCGTCGCCCAGGCAATCGCCGTGCTCAACAGCCAAAAGAGGCCGCTGTGAGCGGGCAAGCGGTCGTTGGGAGTGAGCCGCAGGACCCAACGCAAGGGCTTGTCCACCAGGTCTGGGAACATGGCGGCCTGCCACAGGCCGCGACGCTCCAGCCCGGGCGTGTGCGACACCAGGTACGCGGCGGCCAAATGGCCTGGCAATATCACGGCGAGCCCTCCGAACGCATCATGGCCGTGAGGATCAAGACCATGCAAACCGTGACCATGATTCTAGGGGCGCGGCCATGATCGGTCAAGGAGAGGCCATCATGCCAGTGGAGGGAAGCGGGCGCAACGCATTGAGAATCGCCATCGGAGCGACTATAATGTTTGAGGAGTGGGACGTGTGGGCCACGGGCCGCGAGTTGCGGACGTGAGGGAGGGCAGAGATGACAGCGATGCCAGACGAACGTGATGATCTCGATGCTGTCTCTGAGCAAGACACGATAGGCGAGCCAGAGTCGCGGCGCGAGTTGACTGTCACCGGGCCAGATAACCTGGAGGCAGAGGCATCGGCGCCAGCAGAGGCAGATCTTGATCTGGAGATTGAGGAGCTACTATCGTCGGAAGGCATTCCGGCGAGCGAAGCGGTGCGCGCGCCCGCGCCGAGCCCAGCATACTATAACGGCGAGTCGTCGCTCGATGAGCTGCTGGACACCTTTGACGATGAAGAGCTGGCGGCGGAGGCCTTTACCGAAGCGGAAGCATATGGGGGCGCCGATGCCGCGCCGCCACAGGGCGACCTTAACAGTGCAAAGTCCGCCGAGGATGGTGGCGCCGCAGAGGAAGGCGCGCCTCAAGCCAGTTGGGCCAATATGGCGCCAGCAGCTGCCCCGAGGCCAGCCAACGACGCGCCACCCTCGAATGCCGGGCTGGCGGCCGCTCGTGCCCGGCGCGCGGCCCGGCGCACCGCGACTCAATCAGTCCGGGCAGCCCCTCAACCGGCGCCAGAGCCAACGCCTCAACCTGCGCCGTCGTCCGCTCTGGCCAGCGGTCTGGAGGATAGGCGTCGCGGCGGCTTTTGGCGGGGGCTGGGACTAGTACTGCTGGGCGGTCTGTTGGGCGTGGCGTTGACGCTCCTTGGGCTCATGATCTGGTCTGGCACATTGAGCTTTGCCTCGCGCGCGCATGTGGAGGCGCTCAGCCGCAATCTGGGCACGATGCAATCCAACCAGGAACTGACCTGGGAGCGCGTTGATGCCCTGGCGCCGCAAATTGCTGAGCAGGAAAGCCGTGTGACCCAGGCCGAACAAGCTTTGGCTGAGTCTCAGCAAGAGCTGGCGAATGTGCGCGATCAGGCCGCCGCGGCCGAGGCGCGCGTTGACACACTCAGTCAGGAGCTGGGTGCCATGCAGCGGCAGCTATCAGTCGCGCTATCGCAGGCGGATGAGCGCATGGTTGCGCTGGAAGGCCGCACAACCCAACTCGGCGAGGGGTTGACGCAGCTCGAGGAGGCTGTCACGCCGCTGCAGGTCGCCGTGCAACGCTTTGATGACTTTTTGACATCGATGCGCGACTTGCTTTTGGACTTACAAGGCGCGCCGTAAGAGAGCAACCAGGCGCTGTCGCGATCACGCACTTGAACAACTGGAGACGACCGCGCCCTGGTGCTGCTGGTGTGGCTACGATGCTTGGGCCGGGTTAGGACCTGCGCCTGTCGCCGTGCCGGTCTCGCTTGCGGAGCATCCTACATCTCCGGCATGCTGCCGCGACTGGCCACCCACACAGCGTCGCGGCACAGGAGCTTAGGGTGCGGCGCGCCTCCGGGTAGGGTCGGTTCGTGAACCGCCCCAACGAGGCCACCAGGTCCTCATCGCCCTGACAGTTGTCCGCACGATGCCATTATGCTATAGTCCCAGGCGTTATTTCGGCATACGGCGATGGAGGCGGGATGTTTGGCAAGCAGATAGGCGTCGACCTGGGCACCGTCAACGTGATCGTCTATGTGCGGGGCAAGGGCGTCGTGCTGAATGAACCCTCGGTGGTGGCGATCTCACTGATCGATAACCGCATTCTCGCCGTGGGCAACGAAGCGCGGGCCATGCTGGGGCGCACACCAGAGACCATCGAGGTGTCGCGGCCCATGCGCGATGGGGTGATCGCCGACTATGTGGTGACCGAGGCCATGCTGCGCTACTTTATCAGCAAGATATGCAGCCGCTTTGAGCGGCGCCCCGAGATCATGTTGAGCGTGCCGGTGGGGGTCACCAGCGTCGAGAGCCGCGCCGTGCGCGACGCGGCCATTCAGGCGGGTGCGCGCGAGGCGCATCTGCTGCCCGAGCCGCTGGCAGCGGCCCTGGGCGCAGGCATGCCCGTGGGCACGCCCTCTGGCAATATGATCGTCAATATCGGCGGCGGCGCCAGCGAAGCTGCGGTCATCTCGATGTTCGGCATCGTGGTGTCCAGCTCGGTGCGCGTGGCAGGCAACCGCTTTGACGAGGCCATCGCCAACTATGTGCGGCGCAAGTATAACCTGTTGATCGGCGAGCAGACTGCCGAACAGCTCAAGATCAGCATCGGCAGCGCCCTGCCGCTGGAAGAGCCACTGACCATGGAGGTGCGCGGGCGCGATCAGGTGCAGGGCTTGCCGCGCACCATCACCGTGACTTCCGAGGAGGTCACCGACGCCCTGGCCGAGCCGCTGGCCAGCGTCGCGGGCACGGTCAAGTCTGTGCTAGAAAAGACGCCGCCCGAGCTGGCGTCAGACATCATCGACCGCGGCATGGTGATGAGCGGTGGTGGCGCGTTGCTGCGTAATATGGACCGCTTTCTCTCCGCCGAGACGGGCATTCCCTGTCAGGTGGCTGAGAATCCGATGCTCTGCACGGCGCTGGGAGCCGGGCGCGCCCTGCAACACCTGCCACTGCTCAAGCGCTCTCTGGAAGCTACGTGAGCAAAGGATCGGGGCCGCTATGACAGCGGCCCCGATCCTTTGCTGTGACGCTACAGATAGTAGGTCATGGTTTGGAGCGAGGCGACGGGGTCAATGTTGCGCACATGCACACCGGTGGGCACCGCCAGGGTGATGGGCGCATAGTTCAGCAGTGAGCGGATGCCGCTGGCAATAGCCTGGTTGGCCACCTGTTGGGCTGCGGCCGCCGGCACGGCCAGGATTGCGATCTCGATATGACGGTCGCACACCGTCTCGTTCAGTAGGTCCATGGGCAGTATCTGGCGCTTGCCGACCAGGGTATTGACTTTGGCAGGATCGTTGTCAAAGATAGCCTCAATGGGGAACTGTCCCTGGACAAAGGCCTCATAGTTCATCAGGGCGTGCCCCAGCGCGCCAGCCCCGATCAGCGCCACATGCCACACCTGGTCGATCTGCAATATCTGCTCGATTTGGCTGCGCAAAAAGATCACGTCATAGCCCAGCCCCTGCCGGCCGTATTCGCCAAAGTGCGAGAGGTCTTTGCGAAACTGCGCCGGACTCACGCCTGCCCGGCGGCCAATCTCTGATGAAGAGGCGACGGTCTTGCCACGCTCGGCCATATGCTTGAGGGTTTGCAGGTAGGTGGTCAGGCGGCGAATGACGATATCTGGCACGACGGGCCGGCTCATGTGGCGCCTCCCTCTGAATGCCTGGCACAGGGCACCGACTCTGCGCTGACAGCGTCGAGCAGCGCCCGGTCTGATGCGGACAACTCGGCATTGGCCATGAGGTCTGGACGCCGTTGGAGCGTGCGCACCAACGCCTGCTGTCGGCGCCACCTGGCCACCAGCGCATGGTTGCCCGACAGCAGCATGGGCGGCACCGCCAGACCACGAAACTCGGCGGGCCGGGTATAGTGCGGGCATTCCAGCAGCCCGCGGGCATGAGAATCATCCACGATGGCGCGCATGTCGCCCAGCACGCCGGGGATAAGCCGCGTCACCGCCTCGATCACCGCCATGGCCGCGATTTCCCCTCCCGATAGAACGAAATCTCCCAGCGAAAGCTCGTGCGTCACCGCCAGATCGACCACGCGCTCGTCGATGCCTTCATAGCGGCCGCAAATGAGCACCAATCGTTCGTAGCGCCCCAGAGCCAGGGCGGTGTCGTGGCTAAAGCGTTGGCCGGCAGGCGTCAGCAAGATGATCGGCGTCTGCACCTGGCCGGTTCGTTTCTGCGTCGCGATCAGCTCGGCGTCGAGCAGGCTCTCCAGGGCGAGCATGATAGGCTCGACCTTCATCACCATGCCGCCGCCCCCGCCAAAGGGCAGATCGTCGGTGACATGGTGCTTGTCGTGGGCATAGTCGCGGATATTGTGCAGGTGCAGTTCGACCTGGCCGGCATCCAGGGCGCGCCGCACAATGCTCTCGCCAAAGACGCTGTCGAACATGCCCGGGAACAGCGTCAGGACGTCGAAACGCATGGCTCTCCACCGCAAGTAGGCTAACGTGGACACATTCTAGCGTCTCGGCTCTGGTCGGGCAAGTCGAGTTGCGGGCACTGGCGGCCTGATGGCATGAGGGGCGTTATGTGAAACCACGCGGGCATGTTATACTTTTGCCTGGAGGTTGACTGATGGCAACGCCGACGATCCGCATGACCTCAAAACTGCCCGTGTTTGTGGCAGTTGTTCTTTTGCTCTTGCAGATATTCTCGCCCGCGCCACCGATCATGTTCCTGCTGTTGAGTATGGTCAGCGTGCTCGGCGTGGGGTATGTCTGGGTGCGCCAGTTGGCTCGGGGAGTATCGATCCAGCGGAAAAGACGCTATGGCTGGGCGCAGGTGGGCGACCTGATCCAGGAGCGTTGGATCATGCACAACGACGCCTGGGTGCCCGTGCTGTGGGCCGAGATACAAGAGCGCACCGATATGGCGGGCTATGACGCCAGCCGCGCCATTGGCCTGGGCGCGCAAAGCTCTATTACCTGGACGACCTCAGGCTCGTGCTTGCAGCGCGGCGTGTTCACTCTGGGGCCACTAGATGTGGTGATGGGCGATCCTTTCGGGCTGTTTACGGTGCGGCTGCACTATGCCTACACCGACACATTCGTGATCTACCCTTCCATTGTGGCACTGCCGACGCTGGTGGAGCCCCGGGGCGTGGCGCGGGGCAACTCGCGCGCCAACCTGCGGAGCCTGGAGCTGACCACCAACGCCTCGACGGTGCGACAGTATGTGCCCGGCGACGCGCTGAACCGTATTCACTGGCGCACGACGGCGCGCCGCTCGCAGCCAGACCAGGAGAGCATCTTTGTCAAAGAGTACGATCTAGAGCCCACGGGCGACGTCTGGATCATCGCCGATATGCACGCCGCCGTGCATGCTGGCCAGGGCGTCGAATCCACCGAGGAGTATGCTGTCACGCTGGCGGCTTCGCTGGCCAATCAACTGCTGCGCGAGAACCTGGCGGTGGGCCTGATCACCCACGCCAAGGAGCCCATCGTGGTGGCGCCGCGCAAGGGGCAGCAGCACTTGTGGGAGCTGCTCACGGCCCTCTCGCCATTGCACGCCACCGCCGCACAGCCGCTCGACGAACTGCTGACGCTATTTGAGCCGGCCATCACGCGCAACATGTCCATCGCCGTCATCACGCCATCTTCCGATGTCGCGTGGATCGAGGGCCTGGGGCTGTTGCTGCGGCATGGCGTGCATGTGACCGCGCTGCTTTTGGATGCCGCTAGCTTTGGCGGCGAGGGCAACACGGCGGGTGTGCTTGGCGCCCTGGCCGATTTGGGTGTGCCTGCGCACGTGGTGGACAAGGGCGCCAGGTTCCAGAGTCTGCTGCAAAAGCGCCAGCAACAGCCCGAGTTCAAAGTGCTGGGCACGGGGCGCGTGGTGGTGGCCAAAGAAGGCGAGGCCGCTGACTGGGTGCCGGTGGGCATGGCCGGAGGGGGCTCCTGATGACCTATCGCACAGCGGCAACAGCGTCGCGGAGCTGGGCGCGCTCGCGCAGCGGCTCGTCGTACTGGCTGCTCTACCTGCTGGCCCTGTCGGCGGTGATCTGCCTGCCCCTCGCCATTCGGGCGAGCGGGTGGGTGCCTGAGGCCAATCGCCTGGTGTGGACGGCCTTTTGGGGGCTCGCGGCCGGCTTTGTGATCGCGCAGGCGCGGGCGCCAGATTGGATGACCTGGCTGGGCAGCATGGTGCTGGCCGTCGAGTACAGCCTGCAGTTTGCCGCCAAGCTGGCTCCGAGCATTACCGTCTTGCTGGGCGACCTGGTCGGGGCGGTGCAGTGGCTCTGGCGGGCGGTGGTGCTGCAACAGCCACTGGCGCCCTACCCCTTTGCGCGCTCTTGGGCGCATGTGGCCACCCATGCCGCGGATTTCGACCTCAACATGCGCGCCTGGCTGGGCGCGGCTCAGGCCGGCTCGACCAGCGAAGACCTGACCGTGCTGTGGATTGTGGTGTCGCTGGCGGTGTGGCTGCTCTCCTGGCACGCGGGCTATGAGCTGATTCGCCATCGACGTCCGTTCAGTGCGTTGGTGCCGCTGGGCGTCGCCATTGTGAGCAATGTCTCGTTCACCGACGTCGGCCTGACCTATGTGCACGTCTATCTGGGCATCACGCTGGTGACGCTGGTGATCGCCAACATCGACCGGCTGGAGCGGTTGTGGCAGCGGCTGGATCTTGATTTCTCCGCCGAGCTGCGCCGAGACACCCTGGTGGCTGGCGTGGGCATCACCACGGTCGTGCTGGTCATCGCGCTGCTGATCCCTTATCGGACGGTCAACAGTGCGGTGTGGTTCTTCTGGAACCGCGTCGGGCCGTCCATTGAGCAGTTCTATGACCGCCTGGACAAAGCCTTTGCCGGGCGCGAGCCGGTGCCTGAGCCCACGCCCGAACTTGCCAGCGGCCTGCTGGGGCACCGCGTCGCGAGCGGCGGGGCGATCGGCGACGACACGCTGTTCGTGGTCAAGGTGAGCGATCCCGCGCCGCCGGACGAGAGCCAGTTGTCGGCGCTGGCCGACATGTTCGACATCACCCAGTTCGTGCCCAAGCGCTATTGGCGGCAGCGCACTTTTGACGTTTACACCGGCAGCGGCTGGGAAACCAGCGGCCGCGAGGCGGTGGAGGTTGACGCGGACAGCGCCTGGGGCGGCCTGGTGCGCGAGGGCGACGAGGTCACCCAGACCTATACGCTGCTCGAGCTCAACAGCAACGTGGTGCCGGCGGTCAGCTCGCCGGTGCGCGTGCAAGACCAGGACTATGCCGTGGTGGCGCGCAACGCCGACGACCTGGCGGCGCTGGTGGTCAATAGCGAGACCTACACGGTCGTCTCGGTGGCGCCGCGGCCCGTGGTGGCCGCGCTGCGGGCCGCCGAGGGGCCCTATCCCGAGTGGGTGGCCGAACTGCACATGGCCCTGCCGGAGATTCCGGCGCGGGTGAGCGACCTGGCGCAAGAGATCGTGGCCGAGGCCGGCGCTACCACGCGCTATGACAAAGCCGTGGCCATCCAGAACTATTTGCGCGAGTTCATCTACGATCTGGAGGTCGAACCCCCTGGCCTGGACCGCGACGTGGTCGAGTATTTCCTGTTCGACGCGCAGCGCGGCTATTGCGACTATACCGCCACGGCGGCGGTGGTGATGCTGCGCTCGGTGGGCGTGGCGGCGCGCTATGCGCAGGGCTTTGGCCAGGGCCAGTTCAACTATGACGAGGGCGTCTATGTGGTCAAAGAGCTGAATCGCCACGCCTGGCCCGAGGTCTACTTTCCCGGCGAGGGCTGGATCGAGTTCGAGCCGACGCCCGTGCAGAGCGTCTGGTCGCGCCCCAGCACGCTGGGCGACCTGCAGGGCGGGGCGGCCCCCACGCCCGAGGCCGAGACCGGCGGCGGCGTGCCGCCCATCCTGCGGTGGGCCGCCCTGCTGGCGGCGGTGGTGCTGCTGGTGGTGATCTGGCCCTTCAAATACCTGGGACGACGCCACGCCGACCCGCGCGCGGCGGTGCGGCAGGTGTATGGGCGGCTGGTGCGCGCCGCTCGCTGGCTGAACCTGGAGCCGCGCGGCGGCCAGACGCCCGGCGAGTATCTGGCCTTTTTGGCGCGGCAGGTGGAAGAGCGCGCCCGCGCCAACGGCCAGGCCGCCAGCGACATCAGCGTGATCGCCAACGCCTATCAGGCGGCGGTGTACAGCAACCGCGACCTGCCCCTGGCCGCCAGGGCCGGGGCCGAGGGCGCCTGGGCGCGGCTGCGGGCGCCGCTGCGGCGCGCCTGGTTCCGGCGGCCCAAGCGGGGCGAGGTGGCGTGAGGAAGCAAGAGAGGCCCTCTCGGGCCTCTCTTGCTTTTTGGCGTGGGGGGCGGATGGCGCTGCAGCGTGGTGTAATGGGGGTGCAGTGGTGTGAGTGTGCGCGGCGAATATGCACACATAACCAGAATGACCACGTCTTGATGTCTTTACGCTGGGCGTGTTTTCATTGACTCCGATACCTCTTTTCGTATATAATGCGTAGAGTACAGTGGATGCAGGCTGCTACGAACCTGCCAGAGAAACCCAGACGGCGGTGAAGGAGGCTATGCTATGTCGTACACTTATACTACACTAGACTCAGATTTCGAGGTGACAACAGGCGAAGCACTGGCTGCGATTGAGGAGTTTGCCGAGAAGGAACTGACGCTCGATATCCTTCGCTTCACAGAATGGGAGGGAATCTACGAAGGAATTCCTATGGAGATTAGGCGAGGCGGAGACGGCTCAAGTGTTCTGCTTGGTGCAACCAGCACTAACAGCCCATTTGGCAGATATGAGCATGTTCTAATGGAATACGACGTGTCCGAGCTTGCGGGACTAGATGCCGGCAGGTGTCATGTGCAGATCACATGCCATTGGCCGCCGTTCCTGGCATTCTGCTTGGGCATGGCGTCGTACGTGCAGGATAGGTTGCTGGCTTGCTCTCACCCGTGACGGACTGGTGTCGCAGGCTCGCGCGCCACAAGACCGCCATTGGACAATGGCGGCTACAGGGGACTCCCCCGGCGCTCTGCTCGCGCAGACGCCGACCAAGCCAAGGCAGCTCTGGAGCCCGCCCAGGGGGCTTGATGCCGCCATCGGCGCTAGCCCGCTGCTATAGCCAGGGGCGAGCAGGCCATCAGGCTGGCGTGCCGCAACTTGATCCGCGACCGAGCTGGATTTCGGGCTCGGTTGCAGATTGTGTTGGCGCGGCAAAAGCGACACGTCGCCTTTGGCGGCAACCATTCTCTCCGTGTTTGATAGTGATAGGATATAATTGAATGCAGATAACAGCAGCCGCGGCATCCTGCCGCGGTCCCAGACCGGGCCAGAATGGCCCGGCTGCGTTTACCAACAATCTGAAACCGAGTCTGGGGAGGGCGTGCGCGCTGGCGCTCAGGTGTGCGATAATGAGGCCGCTCTTATGTGAGTCTGGTATTAGTGCAGGAGCTAAAACGAGCCTCAAAGCTGAAGTTGAGCTCATATCCGATCGATGCGCGCCCCAATATACGCCCATTACCAGAAGCAGCCCAACGGGGATCAGACGTCACGGGTACATTCGACTAGGAGCGATATCAGATGGAACGCTACAGGAATCTCGGAGGAGACTCGTCAGTCGCGCAATATGAAACTGGCCCTGACTTCATGCGGGTTCAGTTTCGTGACGGCTCCATCTATCTGTACACCAATGCAAGTGCCGGCGCTCCCAACATTGAGCATATGAAGCAATTGGCCGCGGGCGGTCAGGGGCTGAACTCATTCATCATGCGGGCGGTGCGTAAGGCATATGCCCGGAGAGAGCGCTAGATTGCCCAGTTATCTAGTTACATAGCCGCCGAATCGATCGCTCGGAAGACAATGAGAACTCCGGGAACAACGACTCCACGCTTAGCACCAAACCGAACGATGCGCGTCCCGAGATGCGCACATAACACATAATCAAGGCACCCATGGTAGAAGCACATCTTGAGCAGCGCTACGTCTCACGAGAGCTCACGCATTTCGTAGGCAGCGCGTGCTGCAGCGACGAAGAACGCTACGCCCTCTTGACCAAGATACTCACCGAGGGGTGCCTGCGCCACCCTGACTTGCCAAGTCGCACGGACCGCGACGTCAACGTCAGAATAGCACACGTCGACTTTGAGCCTCGTGATCTCGCGAGCTCCAACAAAGCGTTTTGGGGCACGTTCGTATGTTTCTGCGACATTCCCTTAGCTGACCTCCCACTGCACATGGCCAAATACGGCCCGTGTCAAGGCCAACTTACTTTTCCCCAAAACGGCCAAGATACTTCTCCCCAGATCAAATGTTCGTCTGGTTGACTACGCCTCCCTCTCGGATTGAGGCTGCTCGCTGAAGACACCCGCGCGGCGCTTTTCCCGCAGGCGGTAACTCTGGCCGCGGATGCTCATCGTGGTCGAGTGGTGTAGTAGCCGGTCGAGGATGGCGGCAGCCAGCACCTGGTCGGCGAAGATGTCGCCCCACTCACCAAAGCTCTTGTTCGAGGTCAGGATGATCGAGCCTCGTCCATAGCGACGACTGACCAACTGGAACAGGAACTGCGCCGCGGAGCGGTCCAGCGGGAAGTAGCCCATTTCATCGAGGATCAGCAGCTTGGGTCGGCATAAGGTGTGGAGCCGGTGGTCCAAACGATCTTCTTTCGCATCGCGGTGCAGTTGCTCGAGCAGATCCACGATCGTGGTAAAGTAGACACTGGTCGCCTGCTGGATGGCAGTCATGCCCAGAGCAATAGCCAGATGGGTCTTGCCCACGCCCGGCGGCCCCAGGAGTAGCACATTCTCGCCGTTGGCGACAAAGCTGAGCGTGGCCAACTCGCGCACTTGACGCTCGTTGACGGTTGGCTGGAAGGCAAAGTCGAACTGCTCCAAGGTCTTGATGAAGGGAAAGTGGGCCAGCTTGGTCTTCATGGCCACATCGCGCTCGTAACGGGCCGACACCTCGGTGTCCAGCAACTGATCCAGGAACTCGAGGTAAGTCCAGTCGCGTTTGGCCGCCTCTTGGGCGAGAGCATCGACGCAATCGGCCATGCGGGGCAGCTTGAGCCGCGCCAGGTGCGAGGCAACCCGGAGATAGGCGACGTCGCTCATCGCGCCACCTCGAGGATGTGATCGTACCAACTGAGGGGCCGAGACTCGACCTCGGGCGCCTCGGGCAGCGAGGCCCAGTCCGCCGCCAGCGGCGTCTGCATGGCCAGCGGTCGGCGGGGTGGCCGTATGGCAGCACGCAGCTGTTCATAGTGCGCGGCAATGGCCACCCGCTGGCGAAAGCCGTGCGCCAGGCAATGGCGAGCGATCTCCTCGCCCTGCGCGTCCTGCACCACTAGATAGCCTTCTTCTGTCTCCCTCACCTGCAGTGTCTGCCGGACATAGGCGAAGGGCACGGAGTAGTAATTGCTACCATAGCTCACGAAGCAATCTTTGCTCGCGCGTCGGTAGCCGATCAGACTGGTGTCATAGTCGGGCTTGTCTGCCAGCGGCTGCAACTCCTCGTGAGGCAACCGCTCAAAGGGAACCTCCCCCGTGGTGCCGTGCACCCGCTGGTTGGCCGTGAGATCCAGCCAGTCCAGACACTGTCGGTTCAGGTCACTCAGGTCGACAAAGCGCAGTCCTGGCCAGAAGTTGCCCCGCAGGTAGCGGATGCCTGCCTCCACCTTGCCCTTGGTCTGAGCGCGGTAGGGTTGGCAAGCCCGCAGGGAGAAGCCATAGTAGTCGGCCAGGTCCAGGTAACGCGGGTTCCAATGCACGCGGCCCTCGGCGCTTCGCTCCAGCACGGCGGTCTTGAGATTGTCGTGTAGCACCACCCGCGGTACGCCGCCAAAGTAGTGCCAGGCATGTACGTGGCAGCGCAGCCAGGTCGCCGTGTCCATCGAGGTGGTGAACTCGACATACATGGTTCTAGACCAGCCCAGGGTCATCACAAAGGCATACAACCGGCGTCGTCGACCATGGTGCTCGATGGACCCAAAGCTGCCCCAATCCACTTGAGCTTGTTCGCCGGGTTGGGTCTCGAAGCGCACGGTGGCCTCTGCACGACGCCCTTCACGGTAGGGCTGCACAAAACTCTTGAGCAGGCTCTTGCCCCCCTCGTAGCCCTGCGGCCGTAGTTCTCCCAACAGCTTGTTGCAGTTCAGCACTCCCTCAGCAATGCGCCTTTCCAGGTACGGCACAAACGGATCCAGCTTGCTGGTCCTGGCCTGGCGGGCCCGCGGCGAGGCCAGGATTGGGCTGCGCACCACGCCACGGATGGTCTTGCGATCATGGCCGGTCACACGCGCGATCTCACTAATGCTCACACCCCTGCGATACAGTTCCTTGATCATGAAACGTCTCTCCACTGGCAACATGAGTGGCCCACCCCCCGGCACTGTGGCTAACCAAGCCATTGTGCCGACCGTGCGACCACTTGACCAAAGTGGGGAGTTTTATGTTGGCCATTTTGGGGAGTTTACAGTTGGCCGTGACAACCGTTCGGACTCGGGTTTACAAAGGACTTCCTGGTCAAACAGTCGGCCTCACCAGTCTTCTACATTGCCCAGGACGCGCCCGGCTTCTACCGCACCAAAGCGGAGGGTTTTGATAAGATAGTGAGGGATTTGTTTGACCTGCTGCATAAGGCCGACATCGCAAAGGGCTGGCTCTGGAAGCGCCTTTTCGATAATCTATTTGCCTATCTTAAGTTCTTCGATCACACCAAACCCGATAGCGACAAAGAGAACTTCTATATGGAACGGGAATGGCGTGTCGTAGGGTCCGTTGTGTTCACGCTATCGGATGTCGAGAGAGTCATACTACCTCGATTCTGGGCAGCCAAGTTCAGAGAGGACTTCCCCAGCTACCATGGGCAACTCAGCTTCGCTGACTAGCGTCCTATCGTCATGTCAACCTAGCTCGACAGGGCCCTCCGGCGGCTAAGATACCCATAAGCCCTCGGTCACTACCCTAGATGCGTCTCGATCACTCTTTGGAGTCCCAACCCATGCCCACTGACCACGATCTCATCGGCGCCTTTCTCTCCTCCTATGGCCGCGCCCTCAGCGCGGGCGACCTGCCCGCCATCGTCGCCTGCTGGGACATCCCCTCCCTGGTCCTCCACGACGCTGGCGGCCGCGCGGTGACCGCCACGGCGGAGGTCGAGGCCTTTTTTGCCGGCACTGCGGCCTGGTATCAGGCCCAGGGCCTGCTCGCCACGCGGCCCGAGAGCTGGACCGTGACGGGTCTGAGCCCGGCGCTGTGGTCGGTGGATGTGCGCTGGTCGGCGCTGAATCGCGATGGCGTCTGGTCGCCATCGGACCACTCGCAGTACATTCTGCGGTCGACGGACGAGGGCGCGCTGGTCATCAGCGTCGCCATCACCCTGCCCGCCTGATCCGCTCTACAGGCTCACGCCGCCCCCCTCAGTCGCCGCCCGCCGGCTCGTCCAGCAGGTTGACCACATGCCTGATCTTGCCGCCCACCAGCGGGGCGAGCTCGTCCACGGGGCGCACCTCGACGGCCATCGCCTCGCCCAGCACGGCGCGCACCGCCGCCACCACGCCTCGCGCGATGGCGTCGCGGTCGCAGTCCGGGCGCAGCCGCAGGGCCACCGTCACCTGCAGTGGCGCGCTCTGGGTGGCCTGCCACTGCCAGACGCCGTCCAGTTGGCGGATGGCGCGCTCAATGGGCATCCAGTGGCAGCGCTGGCCGTCCGCCGCCAGCAGCGTGTCATTGGCGCGTCCCTGCAGAAAGCCGATGCGCGGTAGATTGCGTCCGCAGGGGCAAGGCGCGGTGAGGCGTTGGGCCAGGTCACCCAGGCGATAGTTGAGCAGCACCGTGCCCCGGTTGGTCAGGTTCGAGATCACCACCTCGCCAGTCTCCCCCGGCGCAACGTCCTGTCCGGCGGCGTCGACGAGGCGCGTGGGATAGTGGTCGGCGTTGATGTGATAGCCGTCGTGGGCCTCGCACTCCCAGCCCAGCTTGAGCGCCTCGGAGGCCTGATAGAGCGCGAACACGGGGATGCCGTACTTGTCTACGATCAGCCGCCGCACCGGCTCGGGCAGCGTGTCCGAGGCATAGACGACCAGCGCGGGATGGTGAAAGGGCTCGCCAGTGGCGTCCAGATGCAGAAACAGCCCGGCGAGGCGCGAACCAAAGCCGCGCAGCTCGTCGGGCCTGACCTCGTTGAGTTGCGCCGCGATCTCGGCGTACGACTGGCGGTCATCGGCCACCACGCGCGTCAGCGCGAGCCATTTGGGCCACAGCGCCCCCGTGCGCGACGCCTGCTGCAAGGTGTCGTGAGCGCTACGCAGCGCCGCGATGGAGAGCACGCGATAGCGCGGGCCTTTGCCGATCAGGCGCTGCACCAGCGCGCGCTGGCGCTCGTTATCGGCGGCATTGGTGTAGATCGACGCCAGATCATGCCAGACGGTGTGGGGGCTGCCGGTGGACCCGCTGGTGAGGAGCGGCGCCGGGGGCTCGTCGCCGCGACTGGGCGACCTGAAAGCCTCGGGATCGCGCTGCAGGTCGGCCACGGAAATGAGGGGCAGCCTGGCAAGATCGGCCACGGTGCGGATGTCAGCAGGCGACAGGCCCAGGCGGCGCATGGTGTCGCGATAAAAGGGCACCTGCTGGTAGACGTGGGCGATCATGCGCCGCACGTTGCGGTCGGCGTCGCGCGCAATACGCGCCGGCGAGGCGTACGGGTAGCGCGCCTGCCCGATGGTGCGCCCCACCACGAACGCCATCCAATAGGCCCGCCTGACAATGCGGCTCAACCTGCACCTCATTTCATACACTGGCAGTAACACGCAGGCGGCAGTCTAGCGCAGGTCGGTGCAGAGGCCCAATGCCGGAGTTGGCTCGCTCACGCCAGACGAACCAGACGGGTTCGGTTCCAGATTGTGTTGGTGCGCCAAAAGCGACACATCGCCTTTGGCTGCAACCGTTCTCTCCGTATTTGAAAGTAATGAGGTATAATTGAATACAAATAACAGCAGCCGCGGCATGCTGCCGCGGTCCCCGACCGGGCCAGAATGGCCCGGCTGCGTTTACCGACACACTTTGCAGCCGAGCTCCAGACGCCACGTCCCCTGCCCCCGCGAGAGCGTGGTATAATGGCCGCCATCAGGGGAGCGGGCGGCTTGCGCCCCAACCACACGTTCGCGAGGTGCAGTCATGCCCACCGCCCTGCTCGACTGGGGTCTCGACGTCATCGCCTGGCTGCAACGCGCCAGCCCGGCTCTGGATTGGCCCTTTCGCGCCCTCACGGCCCTGGGCGACATCGAGTTCGTGCTGCTCTTTCTGCCGCTGATCTACTGGTCGGTGGATCGCGCCACCGGCCTGCGCCTGGGCGTCTTTTATGTCATCTCGGCGCTGGTCAATGGCCTGGCCAAGGTCGCCCTGCAGCAGCCGCGGCCCCACGACTATGCCGCGTCAGCCGTCGCGCTCATCGAACAAGATGGCTACGGCCTGCCCAGCGGCCACACCCAGAACAGCGTGGTGCTGTGGGGGGCCGTGGCCGCTCGTTGGCGCCAACCCTGGGTGCGCTGGCTGTGCGGCATACTGCTGGTGCTGGTGCCCCTCTCGCGCGTCTATCTGGGCGTGCACTTTCCCACCGACGTGCTGGCGGGCTATCTGTTGGGCGCGCTGTTACTGTGGGTTCTGCTGGCACTCGACGCGCGGGTTGCGGTCAGTGATCAACGGCTCTGGCTCGCGCCGGTGCTGACCACCGCGCTGTTGGCGATCTTGCTGCCCTTTATGTCGCGCCTGCCCGCCGACGTGGCGCGGGGCGCGGGGGCACTGGTGGGCCTCACCACCGGCCTGGCGCTAGAGCGCCGCTGGGTGCGCTTCCGGGCAGACGGAGCCCTGGGCCAGCGCCTCGCCCGCGCCGCGCTGGGGCTGGTGGTGTTGGGCGCGCTCTATTTCGGCCTCAGCACCCTGCTTGGCGCGCTGGAACCAGCCTGGCTCTGGCGCGTGGTGCGCTATTTCGTGCTGGGCCTGTGGATGACCTGGGCCGCGCCGGCGCTCTTTGTGCGGCTGCGGCTGGCGACACGCGAGGCCGTGGCCTAGCGCGTCACCCCCGCTTTGCGCTGGCGCGCGGCTCGCATTGGGGCTATGCTGGGCGCACCATTGGCTCAGCAACGGAGGATGACATGCTCAAAATCGGTGTCTGTGGCGCTGGCGCCTTTGCCAGCAGCTTTATTCCGCTCTTTCAGGCGCACCCACTGGTGCATGCGGTGGCTCTCGCCGAGGTGTTCCCCGAGCGCCGCGCTGAACAGGCGGCGCGCTTTGGCGTGCAGGAGACCTACGCCTCGCTGGACGAACTCTGCGACAGCGATGTGGACGCTATCGCGCTGTTCACCCAGCGCTGGCTGCACGGCCCGCAGGCGGTGCAGGCCCTCAAGGCGGGCAAGCACGTCTATTCCGCCGTGCCCACCGGCGTCACGCTGGATGAGCTGTCCACCCTGGTGCGCACCGTCGAGGAGACCGGCCTGACCTACATGCTGGGCGAGACGTCCTACTATTATCCATGCAACGTGTTCTGCCGGGGCAAGTGGCAGGCCGGCGAGTTTGGCGAGTTCGTCTATGGCGAGGGTGAGTATCTGCACGACATGGGCCACGGCTTTTACGAGGCCTATCAGCACAGCGGCGGCGAGCAGTGGAAGCAGACCGCGGGCTTTCCGCCCATGTTCTACCCCACCCACTCCACCAGCATGATTATCGGCGTCACCGGCGCCAGCTTGACGCAGGTGTCTTGCCTGGGCTACACCGACCGCAGCGACGACGGCGTCTTTCGCGTGGGTGGCAATCTGTGGGACAACCCCTTCTCCAACGAGTCGGCGCTCTTTCGCACCTCTGATGGCGGCATGTGCCGCATCAACGAATTCCGCCGCGTGGGCCATCGCGGGCGCAGCTCGGTGCGCACCAGCATTTTTGGCACGCTGGCATGCTATGAGGAGCAGGCCAACGCTCAGGTGTGGATCACCCATAGCGGCGAGAATATCGACCTCACCGAACTGCTGACGCCGGTGCGCCTGTCGCCCGAGGACATCGCGCAGCGCCAGCAAGAGGGCCTGCAGGCCGATTTCTTCTCGGGCGTGGCGCCCATTCACAATCGCAAGCGCCTGCCCAGGTCGTTCCAGGGCCTGCACAACGGGCATCTGGGCTCGCACCAGTTTCTGGTGGATGACTTTTGCCGCGCCGCCGATTCGGGCCAGTTGGCGCCCAACCACGTCTGGCAGGCCGCGCGCTATGCCGCGCCGGGCATTGTGGCCCACCAATCGGCGCTGGAAGAAGGCAAGTTGCTCGCCATTCCCAGCTTTGGCGGGCCGCACGCCAGCGCGAAGCTGCTGGAAGATACGCTTTACTAGCGCAGCGCCCGCTTCATTGACACCAAGCCGCCCCGGACTGCTCGGGGCGGCTTGACCTTGTGGCGCCGACGAACTATAATAGGACTATATTTATCTTGTTTATCATCATAGGAGCTGATCATGAAGCGCCGCTATTTCCTCGGGGCGATGATCGCTTCGGCATTTGCCGCTGCTTGCCAGCGCGCGGGCATCGGCGCATCCACAGCGGGTGCGGCGGCTCAGCCGTTGGTGGAAAGGACAACCGACGTGGAACGTATCGTCAAGACAGATCAAGAATGGCAGGCGATTCTGACGCCCGAGCAGTACTATGTGACCCGGCAGGGCGGCACCGAGCGCGCCTTTGCCAACGCCTATTGGAGCCATCACGCTGCGGGCGCCTATCACTGCGTGGGCTGCGATCTGCGACTGTTCACCTCGGACACCAAGTACGACTCGCGCACCGGCTGGCCCAGCTTTTGGCAGGCCGAAGAGGGCACAGTCTACACCAGGCGCGACGTTTCGCTGGGCATGGTGCGCGAGGAGGCGCTGTGCGCCCGCTGTGATGCGCATCTGGGCCACGTCTTTGAAGATGGCCCTGAGCCCACCGGCCTGCGTTATTGCATGAACTCGGCTTCCTTGCGGTTTGAGCCTGCCTGAGCCCGCTAGGCGTCGCCGGGCTAGTACTGTGCGGTTGTGATATGATCTGTCCGACAGCCAACACGTGCGCGCCGCCTGCGGTTCAGCGGATGGGCGCAGAGGACAGGGAGCACCGCACATGAATGCACTGCAGCGCAGCTTGGCGCGCCTGAATGGCGAGCCGTGCGACCGCCCGCCCAACTGGGACATTGTCATGGCCTACGCGGCGCATCACGTCGGGCAGCCGCTGCGCGCCTACTATCTCGATCACCGCGTCCTGGTGCAGGCCAACCTGGCGATGGTCCAGGGCTTTGGCCTCGATCTCGTCCAGGCTATCTCTGACCCCTATCGCGAGGCGTGTGACCTGGGCGCGCCAGTAACCTTTCCGGCGGACGGCCTGCCGGTGGCGGGCGAGCCGCTATTGAGCGATCCGGCCACTCTGTCCAGGCTGCGCCTCGTCGAGCCCTCGCAGGGCCGCCGCATGGCCGACCGCCTGGAGGCGGTGCACGCCTTGCGCCAGCAGGCCGGCGACGACCTGCCCGTCATGGGCTGGGTGGAGGGCGCCCTGGCCGAGGCTGCCGATCTGCGCGGCGTGGGCCAACTGCTCGTCGACCTCTATGACCGCCCGGCCTGGGTGGAAGAGTTGCTGGCCTTTTGCTGCGAGCAGGCCATCGCCTTTGCGCGCGCTCAGATCGCAGCGGGCGCCCATCTGATCGGTCTGGGCGACGCCATCGCCTCGCAAGTCTCGCCCGCCGCCTATCGCCGCTTTGCCCTGCCCTACGAGCAGCGCATCTTTCACGCGGTGCACGAGCAGGGGGCGCTGGCGCGGCTGCACATCTGCGGCGACACGACGCGCTTGCTAAGCGATATGGTCGCCACCGACGCCGACGTGATCGACCTGGACTGGATGGTCAGTCTGGCGGCTGCCCGGCAGGCCTTTGGCCAGGGGCCCGCCCTCTGTGGCAACTTTGATCCTGTGGCGGTGATGCTGCGAGGCTCGCCCGCCGAGGTGCGCGCCTGGACGATGCACTGCCTGGCGGCGGGTGGCCCCAAGAGCATCAGCGGCGCCGGCTGCGAGCTACCCGACGGCACGCCGGCTGCCAACCTGCGCGCCCAGCGCGAGGCCATCGGCGAGTTTGCCGCTTTGTCCGCTGCTGCACAGGCTGCCTGGGCCACGGCCTCGCCCGCCGACGGCGGGATTGGTCTGTAGCGCTGCCGGGGTTACAATAATCGTACGGGGGCATCGTCCCCTACACCCTTATTGGAGCCAACATGACAAGCAGAGCCACTGTGGCGGTGCTCCGCACCGCGCCAGAGACGGTGATCGAAGACTATGACCGGCTGATCGGCCTCGCTCGGGTGGAGGACTATTTGCCCGCAGGCAAGACGGTCATCCTCAAGGATAACATCTCCTGGCACTTTCCCTTTCCCAGCGCCAACACCACGCCCTGGCAGCTCGAAGGCGCCATCCGGTCGCTGGCGAGCCGCGGCTATGAGAGCCAGGTGTGCGTCCAGAACCGCACCGTGGTCACCAACGCCTTCAAAGGCGAGGACCTGAACAACTATGTGCCGGTCTTTCGGCGCTATGGCATCCCGGTGCTCTACAACTTTAAAGACAGCGACATGACCTGGAGCGTCTACGAGCCCCGAGCCCACATGGATGTGTTGCCGCAGATCTACCCCGAGGGCATCCGCATTCCGGACTATTTCCTCGACAAGAGCATCGTACACCTGCCCACGGTCAAGTGCCACATTTACACCACCACCACCGGCGCCATGAAGAACGCCTTTGGCGGGCTCTTGAACCACAAGCGCCACTATACGCACACCTGGATTCACGAGACGCTGGTGGACCTGCTCAAAATCCAACAGGAGATTCACAGCGGCATCTTTGCGGTGATGGACGGCACGACCGCGGGTAACGGCACCGGGCCGCGCGTGATGAAGCCCGAGATCAAGAACGTGATCCTGGCCAGCGGTGATCAGGTGGCCATCGACGCCGTGGCCGCCAGCCTGATGGGCTTTGACCCGCTACAGATAAAGTACATCCGCATGGCCCACGAGCAGGGCCTCGGCGTGGGTGACCTGCGCGAGATCGAGATAGTGGGCGACGACATCGCCGGCGAGAACTGGCATTTCGAGGTCGGCGTCAACTTGCACCGCGTGTTGGGCTGGCTGTCTTGGTACGGCCCAACCAAGTTCCTGCAAAAGCTCCTGTTCCACACGCCCCTGGTGCACGCCACCTCGTTCGTGTCCGAGGCCTACCATGACTATTACCGCTGGCCGCTGCGCGAGCGCCACATCTACGACCGCTGGCGCCGCGACACCGGCTGGGGGCAGCTCTTTGATCGCTACCTGCGCGAGGGAACTCTCCGTTAGGCCGCAAAGCAACACCCCGCGCCAGATGGCGCGGGGTGTCTTTTTTGCTCTTGAGGCTGCTCAGCGCTGATGGTCGAGCGCAGCTCGAATGAACTCGCGAAACAGCGGCTGCGGCGCATCGGGGCGAGACTTGAACTCGGGGTGGAACTGGCTGCCCAGCATATAGGGATGGTCACGCAACTCGGCCACCTCCACCAGATGGCCACTCGGCGAGGTGCCGCTCCAGACCATGCCTTTGGCGCCCAGCGACTCGCGCAGGCTGTTGTTGACCTCATAGCGGTGGCGATGCCGCTCCTGGACCTCGTGGCAGCCGTAGGCCGCCTGCGCCCGAGTGCCCGGCATCAGTTTGCAGGGATAGTTGCCGAGCCGCATGGTGGCGCCCTTGTCGACGATCCCCACCTGGTCGGGCATCAAATCCACCACCGGATAGGCGGTCTGCTCGTCAAACTCGGAGCTGTTGGCCCCCACCATGCCGGCCACATGGCGCGCAAATTCGATGATCATCACCTGTAGTCCCAGGCACAGCCCCAGATAGGGCACCCCGTACTCGCGGGCATACCTGGCCGTCATGATCTTGCCCTCGATGCCGCGCGGCCCAAATCCCCCGGGCACCACAATGCCATCGGCTTGCGCCAGCCGTTCGCTCAGGTCACCATTCTCGACCTCTTCGGCGTGAATCCAGTCCAGCACCAGTCGGCGACGGTGATAGGCCGCGGCATGGATGAGGGCCTCATGCACGCTCAGGTAGGCATCGTGCAGTGCCACATACTTGCCCACCAGCGCGATGCGCACCTCGCCTTCGGGCTGCTCCAGTCGCCGCACGAAATCCTGCCACTGGGTCAGATCGGGCTCGTCAGCTTGGAGGCCTAGACGTTTGACGAGGTAATCGCCCAATCCGTATTGCTCCAGCATCAGGGGCACTTGATAGATTGATGCGGCTGTCTCCAGCGGAATGACCGCCTGACGCTCCACCGAGCCAAACAGCGCGATCTTGTCGAGCAATTCGGGTGGAATGGGATAGTCCGCGCGACACAGCAGCACGTCAGGCGAGATGCCAATGCCACGCAACTCGTGCACGCTGTGCTGCGTGGGCTTGGTCTTGAGCTCGTCGGTCGCCTTGATGTAGGGCAGCAAGGTCAGGTGGGCATAGCAGGTCTGGCCAAAGCCGATTTCCTGGCGCATCTGCCGGATGGCCTCCAGAAAGGGCAAGCTCTCGATGTCGCCCACGGTGCCGCCGATCTCGACGATCACCACATCAGCTTTGCTCTCAGTGGCCAACGCCCGAATGCGGCGCTTGATCTCGTCGGTGACGTGGGGGATGACCTGCACCGTCCCCCCCAAAAAGTCGCCACGCCGCTCGCGCATAATGATCTCGGCATAGACCTGCCCCGTGGTGACATTGGCATTGCGCGACAAGAACACATCCGTAAAGCGCTCATAGTGGCCGAGGTCGAGATCGGTCTCGGTGCCATCGTCCAGCACATAGACCTCGCCGTGCTGATAGGGTGACATGGTGCCAGGGTCGACGTTGAGGTAAGGATCGAGCTTTTGAATCACAACACTGATGCCGCGTGCTTTCAGGATCCTGCCAATGGAGGCAGCCGTCACGCCTTTGCCCAATGAGGAAACTACGCCACCGGTGCAGAATATGTAACGGGTCATCTGTGCCCTCCATCGCTGCATGGGGCACGGACATGCCCGGGACCCAAGTATAACAGACGCCCGTTTGCTGCCCAAAATGGGCGTGTGAGGAGCACGCTATCCAGGGGCGTCCAAGGTCGCCATCATGCCGTGCGTTCGAGTATACGATACGCGTTCTGCTTGATTTATGCTAGCAAAGTGTTCTGGCGTGATTGTCACCAAATGGGTTCTTGGCCATTGGCGTGCGGTTTTCATTGACATTCGGGAGGTGCGTTGTTATAATCTAAAAATAGGCTCCGTGAATGAGGAGCACGGAGCGCTCTGCCCATCCTCTCCAGGCAGTGGGCGGGCTCGCACAGTGCCAGGCTGGCACACCCACAAAGATGTGAGGCGAACATGGACCGGATGTTTGACCAGGACCAGGTGGACTTTGCCGCCATCTGGGAGCAGTACGCTGATAGCTATGGCTATGCCACGCCGCGGCGAGGAGACATCCGGGAGGCTACGGTGCTGCATGTTTCCTCTGGCGAAGTCCTCTTTGACATTGGCTCCAAGCAAGATGCCGTGCTGGCCACGGGTGAGCTACAGCGGCTAGAGCCGCAGGAACTCGCCTCCATACAGATTGGCAAGCTTCTGCCCGTCTATGTCATTCGTTTGGACTTTGTCACCGGGCGCATCCAGGTGTCCATCGAGATGGCGCGCGAATATGCCGACTGGCTGCGCGCCGAAGCGCTGCTCGAGAGCGGCGAGATCGTCCAGGCCGAGGTGGTAGGCTTTAACAAGGGCGGCTTGCTGTGCGAATTCGGACGCATCCAGGGTTTTGTGCCCGCCTCGCAGATTCTCTACGGCGCGCACCCAGGCCGGCAGGGCGACATGTCTGGCATGGTCGGCGCTGCCCTGGCTCTCAAAGTGATCGAGGTTAACCGCAACCGCCGCCGCCTCATCATGTCTGAGCGCGCGGCCGCGCGCGAATGGCGCGTGCAGCAACGCGAGATACTGCTAGACGAGCTTCAGGTTGGCGACGTCCGCTCTGGCACAGTCAGCAATCTGTGTGACTTTGGCGCCTTTGTGGATCTCGGCGGCATGGACGGGCTCGTGCATCTATCAGAGCTGGCCTGGGAGCGTGTCGGACACCCCAGAGAGGTCGTCCAGATTGGCGATACCGTCAAAGTCCTGGTGCTCAATATCGACCCTGCCCGCCAGCGCATCGGCCTCTCGCTCAAGCGCACCCAAGCCGACCCCTGGGAAAGGGCCAGCCACTATGAGGCCGGCATGGTCGTCGAAGGCACGGTCACGCATGTGGTCAACTTTGGCGCCTTTGTGAGCCTGATGCCCGGCATCGAAGGGCTGATTCACTCCTCAGAGCTGGGGCCAGACGATCCTGATCCCGCCAGCGTGTTGGAGGAAGGGCAGCAGGTTAGGGTGCTGGTCTTGGGCGTAGATGCGGTCGAGCATCGCATCAGCCTCAGCCTGCATCTAGACGAAACGGCTGCCTAGCCCGGCAAGGCCCTGTCATGGAGAGCGCCCCGCAGCGCATCGCCCGCGGGGCGCTTGTCGTTACGCCACAACCCCTTTTGGCACAGGTGACTGCACTGCAAGAACGGGCTTTTCAGGTGCCCAAGCGCGCTTTAGCGGGCATGAGAAGGTGACCAAGAGCGCGAGACAGGGCAAAAAAGAGCAAGATAGGTTCCGATTCGGCCACTGCTGCCCCTGGGGCCCCCACGGGAGCCAACTGCGGCGGTCTTGGGGCGTTCAGGTGGCGTGCAATGCGTCGTACATTCACCATCGCTGCGGCTGCCACGAACATGCAGGTGACGCGGAACAGGCCCCGCACGGGCAGCTTGCTGGCCGGGAAGTGATGTTTCAGCGAACGCATGGTGGCCTCAACCGCAGGGCGGAGGTGTTTGGGCGCCTGGCGCTCGGCCAGGCAGCGCCGTCGTCGCTCGGCCCGGTCATAGTCCTGAAGACTAAAGCTCAGCCGATAGCCCCTGCCGCGTTTTCCACGGCAACGCCCGGTGGCATAGCAGTTGCAGGTCTGGCACACCGCACCATCCCACCGGGCAGTGAATCGTTGACTGCGACTGCGCCCCAGCAGGATCGTTTGTCCTCCTGGGCAGCTCATGCGCTGAGGCGTCCCGGCAGCATCGGTGGCGATGGTAAAGTCCAACAGCGTCAACCGGTTGGGGCGGGGATCGCGCCCCAACATGTCGGTCGGCACTTGCACCACCTGCTGCGCGCGCAAGGCTTGATCGACTTCCGCACTACAGTAGCCCGCATCAGTGATCACCGTCTCGACGCCGGTGCGCGCTTTGAGGCTGGCCAACCCGGCGCACAAGAGGGTCGTGTCCTGAACGTTATTGGGCGCCACCTGTACTTGGATGATCAACTGCAATTCGTTCTGCGGATCGCACGTCTCGCTGGCGCTGCCCACATACCCTTTGTAGACCCGCCGCGCCTTTTGGCGGTAGGTCGCCTCCAGATCGTCCAGTGATTGCAGGCACCCCGCAGGTAGTTCGGCATTCGTGCGCGCGCTGATCTTGGCGCCCTTGGCCTGATAGTTCTCCTCAAAGAAGCGCTGCGCCACCTGATAGCTCACTGCTGACTCATACTTGGGCGCCAGCTCGGCCAGCAGCCAGTGCAACGCTTGGCCCACTTCCCGCAAGTGGGCGCGCGTCGCCTCCTGGCCTTTGACCCGATACACGTACTGATATGCCTCCCGCTCCACAAACGGCTCCAACCTGGCAGCGTAGGCGGCGCGCTCCCCTTCGTCCAGCAAGCGATATAGCCGTTGCACCGCCTCCACCGCTAGCTGCAGGCGGCTCGCGTCGCGTATGTTGCTGGCGATCTGGGTGCTGTCCAGCCGTTGATAGCCCGTGCGCACCCCCCACGCCGCCACCTGCTGGTCTGTCAACGCCTCAAATACCTCCGTCAGCAGGTTGACCCCTTGCTCTTGGTGGTAACAGGCCAACCGTTGCCGAAAATGGTACAGCGTCCGCAGGGCAAAATCCCCCTCCCCAAGATCCTGGTACCCTAGAGCGTAGCGCACCTGCAGGTTGAAGGTGAACGCGTCGTACAGCTCTTCATCGCTCCACCCAAAACCCGCCTTCAGCAGCTCCAATCCTACCAGCACATTCACCGGCGTGTTCGGCCGCGAGGGACAATCCGCGTACAGCACCGCAAACGTCTCCTCGCTGATCCGACAAAAACACTGCTCATAGAAGACGCCTGCCCAAGAGCCCACCAAGCGCTGGCGCTGCTTCTCCGGCAAGCTCTGGATATCGCTCAGCAATGGTGATTGTAGATGGCTCTGGTTCTTGACGAACATCCTGCGCTCCCTGGAATAGGATAAGTGCCAGTCTATCCCCAAGATCAGATGCCCTCAACTCGTTTTTGCAGGGGAGTCACAGATCGTCACGGCGGCTTTTCAGTGGGCTGGCGCCGGATGCTATAATCCATTCAGCTTACCTGGCCAGTTCACCTGGAGAGACACCATTGACTCTTTGGCAGCGGATATGGGCGTGCACTGCGGTCGCCGTGGTTGGCGGCTATATGGCCAGTGGCCTGGGGCGCTGGTCCACGCACAACGTCTCGACAGGGTGCGTGTTGTGGCTGCTATGTGGCCCGCTCTTGGGAGAGGCTGCGCACGGCGCTCTGGGCCTCGGACGACTCTGGCGGCATGCCGCCCTCCTCAGCGCTGGCGCCACAGAGCCTGCGCTGCCCTATGCCCAACCCAACTCGCCCATTGCGCGCCTGCAGCGGGCCAGCCAACACCTGCGCGGCTCAAGCCCGAGCGTCGGTCAGGCGCCCGGCCTACGCCTGGCTGAGCTGTTACTGGCTCTCATTGCGGCTGCTCTGGCCCTCGCGCTCGCCGGGTTGTTCGCCCAGCAGGTCGAACTTGTCATCGGAATTGCCCTGGCTCTGGCGCTGACGTTTGGCTTGCTCGCCTCGGCAGAATCGGCCGTCGTGGTCATACTGGCCGGGGCGGCCTGGTGTGGCGGGCTGGCGACACTGGGGCGTCTGGACGCGCCTCGAGCCCTGATCGGGCTGCTCGTCGCTCTGCTCCTTAGCGCCGCCACACACCTGTCCCCGGGCTCTAGCTGGCGGGCAGCGCAGGTGGGCGGCGGCCTGATCCTGGGGGCGCTTCTTGCCGTGGCCCGGCAGCCAGCGCTGGCCGGCTTGCTGATCGTCAGCTCCCTCGCCAGCCTGACAACGCCTCAGGGCCGGGCACAGCCCCTGGCCCTGCAGCTGGCGGTGGCCTTTGGGGCGCTGCTGACCGGGTTGGCCGTGGGACACTGGGGCTAGAGTCATCATGCCCCATATATTGCTCTATGTGGCCTTGGCCGTCGTTCTGTTGGCGCTGGGCTATTGGCTATTGGTGATCACCGAAGGCACCTATCTTGGCCCACGCGTCGTCGCTCTGCGCCAGAGCGCCCAGGATCGCGTCGAGGGGCGGCTCTCTTCGCTACGCCCCCTGCGCGAGGGGCACGCTGACCGCGGCCTGCTGGTGATGGGCTGCTATGTGGGCGATATCGACACGCTGACGCAATGCTATCCTTACGTTGACGCTTTTTTGCGACCTTCAGACTTGGAGGGCCTGGCTGACTGGCTTGACC
>Ga0351875_1047_pt2 | contig 30566 bp, 26 predicted proteins | sample BONcelFGM3001C14_FD_206784 | JGI IMG/M metagenome (GOLD analysis project Ga0351875, IMG submission 206784) | Enriched cells from coal bed in the Powder River Basin, Montana, United States - BONCAT cells FGM rep3 HSBNCT.FGM.300.1.C14 ... | reverse complement strand
GCAACGTCTGGAATCCGCCGTACTGGGCGTGAGCCGTGAGGATGACCTGCCCGGTGCCGATGTACCGCAAACCTACTTTCAATATCTCAAAAACGCTGATTTCACGCCTATCGAGCGCATTTTGGAGCATAACCGGCAGGATGTGGTAAGCCTTGCGCAGCTGTTTTTCTATCTGTGCATGCTCTACGACAAACCGGAAACCGCGCGCGAGCCGGATGACCTGTTTGCCCTTGCGCGCGCCATGGAAAAGCGCGGCGCGGCGAACAAAGCCAAAAAGTGCTACCGCATGGCCGCGCGGGGTGAACGGCGCGCTGACGCCTACGCCGCCATGGCCGCGAGCGAGCGCCGCGCGGGCAACACGGCCAAGGCCGTCAAACTCTACAGCGCTATGCTGGCCCATGGCGATGACCCCGTGCGAGCCTGCGAAGCGCTGGCAAAGCTCTACGAGCACCGCCTGCGTAACCCTGAGCAGGCGCTAACCTATACGCGGCAGGCGCTGCTGCTGCTCAGCGAACCGGGTTTTGCGCAAAGCGAGGCTGTACAATTACGGCGTAATGCGCTACAATACCGATATGCGCGCCTGCGCCGAAAGCTTATGGGCGACGCAAACGCATAGGAGGACACCCCATGAACCTGATCGCATCGCTGAAGGCGCGCAGCGCCGCTAATCTGATGTCCAAGGGCAGGACCGACGAGGCCAGAAAAATGTACGCCGAAGCCGAAGCCGCGGGGCTTACCGACCCGCGCTACCTGTTGAGCTATTCCGTGCTGCTGATCCGCGAGGGCGAATACCAGCAGGCGCGCGAGTTGCTGGTCAAGCACCAGAAAAACCCCCAGTTGACCGACGACAACCGCCGTCAGCTCTATGTGAACTACGCGGTGTGCCTCTACAAAATGGGCGACATCCAGCGCGCGGTGGAGCTGCTGGAGCGCCAGCACCAGAAGGAGCCCAGCGGCTTGATTTTTGAAACGCTCGGCTACCTGTATGTGGAGCTGGGCGACGCGGAGAAGGCCATCGCCTATAACCAGGAAGCGCTTGTCTATGATGAGGAGGACCCCATCTCGCTGGACAACCTCGCGCAGTCCTGCTACCGCCTCGCGGGCGACAAAAATGCAGCAAAACAGTATTTCGACCGCGCCATCGCCATCAAGCCCGGGCAGATCGACACATTGTTTTTCCTTGCCAAATATGACGTGGAGGCGGGCAACCGCGACGCCGCACGCGAGAAACTGGAAACCGCGCTGGAGGGCCGCTTTTCGCCGCTGAATTACGCCACGCTCGCCATGGTGGAAAAGGCGCTCGCTGACCTCGGCTGACCGTTCGCTTTTCCTTTTGGCACAAGGGTTTACGCCTCCTTCGGGGGGCGTAATTTTTTGGTAAAGCCCTTGACAATCATTTTTCATTATGGTTTAATGTTGCTTGCTTCAAAGTTTAGCAAAACTAAACTCGCAGGTGAGAACCGTTACCGCCAAAGGAGGGAAAACCTTTGCACATCGGGGAGAAGCTGCGCGAACTGCGCATCCAGCGCAACCTGACACAGGAAGAGCTTGCCGACCGATGCGAGCTCACCAAGGGCTTTATTTCGCAGGTGGAGCGCGACCTTGCCTCCCCCTCCATCGCCACGCTGGTGGACATGCTGGAGTGCCTTGGCAGCAACCTGCAAAGCTTTTTTGCCGAAGCCGACAAGGAGAAGGTTGCCTTCGCGCCCAGCGATATGTTTGAAAAAGCGGACGACGAGGCAAAGCACGGCAAGATCACCTGGCTGGTGCCCACCGCGCAGAAGAATAGCATGGAGCCGATCTTGCTGGAGCTGGACGAGGGCGGCCAGTCCACCGTGCTACCCCCGCACGAGGGCGAGGAGTTTGGCTATGTGCTTTCGGGGCGCGTTATGCTGTGCTGCGGCAAACGTGAGTACGTCGTTCGCACGGGCGGCAGCTTTTGCCTGCACCCCATGGCCACGCATTTTTTACGCAACAGCGGCAAAACCAAGGCCAAAGTGCTCTGGGTGAGCACGCCGCCCAGTTTTTGATGGTGGCGCCGCAAGGCGACCTGAGCAAAAGGAGCGTACCCCGATGGTTGAGAAGCTGCACCTGATCGACCTGCAACACATCTCTAAGGATTTCGACGGCACGCGAGTCCTTGACGATATCAACCTGTATATCCGCAAGCGCGAGTTTGTCACGCTGCTGGGCCCAAGCGGCTGCGGCAAAACCACCACGCTGCGCATCATCGGCGGGTTTGAGTACCCCACCGGCGGCAAGGTGCTCTTCGAGGGCAAGGACATTGGCAACCTGCCGCCCTATAAGCGCAAGGTGAACACCATCTTCCAGAAATACGCGCTGTTCCCCCACCTCAACGTGTTTGACAACATCGCCTTCGGCCAGAAGATTGCCAAGGTGCCACACGATGAGATCAAAAAGCGCGTAGAGAAAATGCTGGAGCTGGTCAACATGAGCGGCTACGGCAGGCGCAGCGTGGATCAGCTTTCAGGCGGACAGCAGCAGCGCGTGGCCATCGCGCGCGCGCTGGTTAACGAGCCGCAGGTATTGCTGCTGGATGAGCCGCTTGGCGCATTGGATTTGAAGCTGCGCAAGGATATGCAACTGGAGCTCAAGCGTATGCAGCAGGCGCTGGGCATCACCTTCCTCTACGTGACGCACGACCAGGAAGAAGCCCTCACCATGAGCGACACCGTTGTGGTGATGCGCGACGGCAAGATATTGCAGATCGGCGACCCCAAGAGCGTCTACGATGAGCCTGCCAACGCCTTTGTGGCGGATTTTATCGGCGAGAGCAACATCATGCGCGGCGAGATGGTGCACGATGAGCTGGTGCATTTCGCAGGCGCGGATTTCCCCTGCGTGGATGCGGGCTTTGGCCGCAACCAGCCCGTGGACGTTGTGGTGCGCCCCGAAGATATCATGATCGTCGGCGAGGATATCGGGCAGATCGGCGGCATCGTGCAGAGCGTGCTCTTCAAGGGCGTGCACTATGAGATGATGATCGACGCGGGCGAAACGGCTTTCAAGGTACACTCCACCGTGATGCAGCCGCAAGGTTCGCGGGTGGGGTTGACCATCGTGCCCTACAACATTCACATCATGAAGCCTATGCCCGAGCCCGTGGCCACCGAAGGGGGCGACGAGGAGATATGAGCCAGAACCTGAGCCTTCCCTCGTGGCTTTTGTGGCTGTTGCTGCTCACGCTGGCTGGGATTGGTGTGCTGGCCGTGGTCACGGTGCGGCGCGCCAAGGGCATCAAGCGTTCCTTCTTCGCCTCGCCCTACACGCTGTGGATGGTGCTGTTCACCATCGTGCCGTGTCTGTTGATCGGCTACTATGCGCTTACCGACGCAAGCGGCGCTTTCACGCTGGATAACTTTCGAAACTTTTGGGATAGCAACTACACCGTAAACCAGCTCTATCAGCAGATGGGGCCGGAATACGCGGTGCTGGTGCAGCGCGGCACGGTCAACATCGGCATCCTTGTCTATTCGCTGTGGATGGCGCTGCTGTGCACGATCATTTGCCTGGGGCTGGGCTACCCCGCCGCCTACTTCATGGCGGACCGGCAGGCTAAGATCGGCTCCACGCTTGTGGTGCTGTTCATCATCCCCATGTGGATGAACTTTCTGCTGCGCACCGTGGCGTGGATGACGCTGCTGGAGGATTCCGGCCTGATCAACACGCTGCTCAAAGCGGTGGGCTTGCATTCCGCTCAGTTGATGTACAATGACGGTGCGGTGCTGCTGGGCATGGTGTACAACTTCCTGCCGTTCATGGTGTTCCCCATCTACACATCGCTGACCAAGATGGACGGCAAGCTGCTGGAGGCCGCGCAGGATCTGGGTGCGGATCACCTGCGCACGTTCTGGCGCGTTACGGCGCCGCTGTCCGTGCCGGGGGTTATCTCCGGCATCACAATGGTGTTCATGCCGTCGGTCACCACGTTCTTCATCCCCCGCATTTTGGGCGGCGGGAACACAATGATGTTTGGCGACCTGATTGAAAACCGCTTCCTGACCGAGGGCAACTGGAACCTTGGCAGCGCGCTGAGCCTGATCATGATGGTGCTGATTCTGATCAGCCTGAGCGTGCTGCGCAAGGCCGACCCCGAGGGCGAAGGAGGCGGTATGGTATGAGGAAGCTGTTCAAGCGCGGCTATCTGGCGCTCATTCTGTTATTCCTCTACACCCCCATAGCGGTGCTGATCGTGCAGAGCTTCAACGCCGGTAAAAGCCGCGCCAAGTGGGAGGGGTTCTCCCTCCGTTGGTATGTGGAGCTGTTTGGCGACCAGGCCATCATGAAGTCGCTGTATGTTACGCTGTCCATCGCGGTGATTGCCGCCATAGCGGCCACGGTGCTGGGCACGCTAGCGGCCATCGGCATCCACGCCATGCGCAGGCGCCCGCAGGCGGTCATGATGACCATGACCAACCTGCCCATGACCATGCCGGACATTGTAACCGGTATTTCGCTGATGATCCTGTTCACGTTTACACGGATCGAGCGCGGGTACGTGACCATGCTGCTGGCGCACATCACGTTCAACACACCGTATGTGATACTGTCAGTGCTGCCCAAACTCCGGCAGATGAACAAGCACACTTACGAGGCGGCGCTTGATTTGGGCGCGTCGCCCACCTATGCGTTGTGGCACGTGATTTTGCCGGAAATCAGCCCCGGCGTGATCACCGGCCTGCTGCTGGCGTTTACCCTCTCGCTGGACGATTTTGTCATCAGCTACTTTACCACCAGCCCCATGGTGCAAAACCTGTCCACGCTGATCTACTCCAAGGCGCGAATTGGCATCGAACCCACGCTGAACGCCCTGAGCGCGCTGATGTTCCTGGCGCTGCTGTTCCTGCTGCTGGCCGTAAACCGCCGCGCAGGCAAGACCGCCAAAGCCTGAGATGAACGCGCCTCGCGTTTGTCATATCACACTGCATCACAGGAGGGAAACAACCATGCTCAAACGCATTTGCTGCCTTGTGCTTCTGGCCGTACTGCTGGTGCCCGCGTGGGCCGCAGCCGAAGAAGTGGTCAATGTCTATAACTGGGAAGACTACATCGCCACCGAAACGCTGGATATGTTCACCGCCGAAACGGGCATCACCGTGAACCTGATGAACTTCACCACCAACGAGGATATGATGGTGAAGGTGCGCAACTCGCCCGCGTCCTTTGACGTGGTGTTTCCCTCTGATTATGTCATTGAACGAATGATTGCCGAGGGCCTGCTCTCCCCCATCGATTTTGCCAACGTGCCCAACATTCAGTACATCGACCTTAAACTGCTCAAGCCCATCTATGACACCACCGGCGAATATAGCGTGCCCTACATGTGGGGCACGGTGGGCATCCTCTACAACACGACCATGGTGGACGCGCCTGTGACCAGCTGGAGCGTGCTGTTTGACACCAAAAACAGGAATAATGTGTTCATGATCGACTCCATTCGCGACTGCCTTGGCGCTACGCTCAAGTACCTTGGCTATTCCATGAACACGCGCGACCCGCTGCAGCTGAACGCCGCAAAGGAGTTGCTGGTCAAGCAGAAGCAGGACGGCATCGTCAAGGCCTATCAGGTGGATGAAACCAAGGACAAGATGGTGGCGGGCGAGGCCGCGCTGGCGATGGTGTGGAGCGGCGACGCGCAATACGCCATCGACCTGAACCCCGATTTGGCTTATGTGGTGCCGGACGAGGGCAGCAACATCTGGGTGGATGGCATGGTGATCCCCAAGGCGGCCAAGAACAAGCAGAACGCCGAGAAGTTTATCGACTTCATGTGCCGCCCGGACATTGCCCAGATCAACTGTAACGAGATCTGGTACTCCTCCCCCAACACCGAGGCCATCAAGCTGATGGGCGATGAATACATCAACAACCTGACCATGAATCCCACGCCCGAGATCGTCGACCGCTGCGAGTACTTTCTGGACATTCACGATGTAATCGAGTTCTACAACAACATGTGGTTGCAGATCAAGATGGCCTGACCCGCGTAACACGGCACACCCGCCCCGCCGCGCCCCGCGCGGCGGGTTTTGCGCTCCTTTGCACCCGCAGCGTAGGAGCACGCGTGCGCAAGACCGAATATACGTACTTTATGGATAGGAGGGAGCCTATGGCCACTATGCCGATCGTCGGCGTTTCCGGCAGCATCAAACAGGATGAGAGCGGGCAATTCATCAATGCCAATTATCTGGCAAACGTGCTGGCGGCAGGCGCGATCCCTGTGGTGCTGTGTTTGGATATGGACGCGGCGCAGGTTGCCCAGTGCCTGGATCGGCTGGATGGCGTGCTGCTATGCGGCGGCAACGATGTGGACCCGTCGCGATTTGGCGAATCGCCCGCTGTGGGGCTTGGCGAGGTAAACCCGAAGCGGGACAGGCTGGAGAACTACGTGATAGCTGAAGCATATCGTCGCGGTATGCCCTTGCTTGCCATTTGCCGCGGCGTGCAGATGCTCAATGTGGCGCTGGGCGGTACGCTGTATCAGGATATACCCACCCAGTATCTGGCGCACACGGGCACGCAACCGCTGTCCCATGCGTCGTTGGCGGATGCAAGCAACCCCATGCACGACGTGCGCGTGGTGCAGTCCACGCTGCTGCACACGCTCTACGGCGCGGACGCCCTGTGCGTGAACTCGTTTCACCACCAGGCTATCAAGTCGCTGTCCCCACGCTTGCAGGTGGCCGCCCGCAGCGCTGACGGCGTGGTCGAGGCGGTCTATGACTCGACACAGCCCTTTGTGCTGGGCGTGCAATGGCACCCCGAGCGTATGGCGGAAGGCGCGCCGCTGTTTCAGGCGTTCGCGGCGGCCTGCGACCGTTACCGTGCGCGCAGCCAACGCTGAACTGCCGCGCGTTGGTGCGCTAACGCCATGGACCGTCTCCTTTGCCGTCTTGTGTGCCATCATGTATCATACCGGATTGCTTCAAACTCCATGACCTTTTCCGGCGGGCGTTTGCCGCCGGAATGATTTGTAGAGTCGTATTGACTGGTCGGTCAAACCGTGGTATGATATGCCAGTAAGTTGACCGTACGGTCAAAAGGAGGCGCCCATGGGCAATCAGGCATTCGAACACCTGTCGCCGGAGCGGCAAAGCGCTATCATCGACTGTGGCATTGCAGCCTTTGCACAAAGCGGGTACGCGGAGGTAAGCACCGAGGCGATCACCAAGGCGTGCGGCATCGCCAAGGGGCTTTTATTCCACTACTTCGGCAGCAAGCGCGCCTACTACCTGCGCTGTATGCGCACCGCGCTGGACAGGCTCATGGTGGCGCCGCTGGGGCCGCCTGAAGGTGGCTTCTATGATATCCTGTTTGCGGCGATGGACCAGAAGCTGCGCCTTTACCTCACCTGCCCCAACGAGCTCCGTTTCATGAACCTCGCCGCGTGGGACAGCGCAGCCGAAATCCAAAAGGACAAGGGCGAAGTGTTCAGCGAGTATCAGGCTGTTACGGCGGCAGCGTCCGCAAAGACCACCGCGCTGGCGCTTAACACGCTCACCCTGCGGGAGCCGGAAAACCCGCTGGTGCGCGAAGCGCTTACCCTGTACATCGGGGCTATCAGCAACAAGTTCCTGCTCGCCTACCGCAACAGGCCCGAGACCTTCTTCCATGAAGCGGAGGCGGTCAAAGCGCAGATCAAAGCACACATCGACCTGATGCTCTACGGCATAATGAAGGAGTAAAGGACATGAAAAACGTGAACATGCTCACAGGACTGATAGCCTGTCGCAAGTATCGCAAACTGAGCGCCGAGGGCCGCAAGGCCGTGCAGCAGCAGCGACTGCGCGACATTGTCGCCTATGCACGCGAAAAAAGCCCCTTTTACCGCGACCTGTACCAAAACCTGCCTGCCGATTTCTCCCTTGCTCATTTGCCTCCCATGGACAAGCGCACATTGATGGAGCACTGGAACGACTGGGTGACCGACCAGGGCGTCACGCTTGCGCAAGTCGAGGATTTCATGAAGACCTTGGACAACATCGGCCGCAAGTTTCACGGGCAGTATCTGGTGTTCTCCACCAGCGGTTCTACGGGCAACCCATTGGTCATGCTGTGCGACCGTACCGTGAACGGGGTGATGGGCGCGGTGAACATTGACCGCGGTTTCGTGCGCGGCGATATCCTCAAGGAGTATGTCAAGCGCGGTGGCAAGACCATCGGCGTGTTTGCGACGGGCGGATTCTACCTGAGCAATAGCTCCGTGCGAGCGCGCCTGCTCAAAATGCCGTGGAAAAAGCGGCAGATGGGCATCACCAGCGCGCTGCTGCCCGTGCCGGAGATTGTCAAGGAGTTAAACGCCTTTCAGCCTGTCATGCTGGGCGGTTACCCCACCAATCTGGATTTGCTGATCGACGAGCAGCTTGCCGGCCGCCTCCACATCAAACCGCTACTGATCATGACCGGCGGCGAGTACCTCTCCGACGAGCTGCGCGCAAGGCTTTCCAAGGCTTTCAGCTGTTTTGTGCAGACGATGTACAGCTGCACCGAGGGCGGCACTATCGCATGTGAGTGCAAAGAGCGTCACTTCCATGTCAATGAAGATTGGGTGATTGTCGAGCCGGTGGACAAGAACAACCGCCCCGTGCCCGACGGCGTGCAGTCCGACAAGATTTTGCTGACCAACCTGTTCAACCGCACGCAGCCATTCCTGCGCTACGAGGTGACCGACCGTGTGGTGATGCACCACGAGCCCTGCGCCTGCGGCAACCCGTTGCCGTGGCTCACGCTGGAAGGCCGCACCGACGACGTAGTCACCTTCACGCAGGAGGGCCGCGAAGTCCGCGTAGCGCCGCTGCCGATGTATGCCATTCTCAAGGAAGTGCACAGCCTGCGGCGGTTCCAGTTGCTGGTCTATCCGGGCAACCGTATCGCCATGCGGCTGGAGCCGCGCGAGGGAGACACGCGTGACACGGCATTTGCCGCCGCCAAGGCCGCGCTGGAGCGCTTCTTGCAAACGCAGAGCGTGACGGATGTTGCCATCACCCTGTCGCCGGATACGCCCCGGCAGCACCCGGGCAGCGGCAAGTTTAAACACATCATGCGCATGACGGCGGAGGACGCTTTCGAAGCGTGACGCCAAACAGCAGGGGCGCGCGCCTGTCACCTGTGAGCGCGTCCCTGTGTCATGTGTGGTCTAGCCTTACAGGCTGATCTTTTGTACATGGGGCATCTGGATGCCCTCGGCATCGAAGCGCTCCTTGACGCGCTTGCGCATTTCGCGCTCAATGCTCCAGTTCTCCTTGACGCTGCACATGGCTGCGATGCGCACGATGATCGCGTCCGACTCGTAGCTGAGCACACCCAGCACCTGCGGCACCTCGGACAGGCCCGCCACGCTGGCATAGACCTTTTCCATCTCATCAGCCAGCAGACAAAGCAGCCTGTCCAGCTTTTCCTCATAGGGCAGGCGCACGTCGATGATGGCGCGCTTGTAGGCGCGGGTCATGTTGGTAACGGTGCGAATGTCTCCGTTGGGAATCACGTACAGGTTGCCGCTGTAGTTACGTATCGTGGTCGTGCGGATGGCGATGGCTTCCACCTCGCCGGAGAGGCCGTTCACCTCCACGATGTCCCCCACGGTGATGTTGCCCTCCATCCACAAGAAAATGCCGCTGATCACATCCTTGACAAGCGTCTGCGCGCCAAAGCCGATGGCGATGCCACCCACGCCCGCCACGGCGATCATCGAGGTCACATTGACGCCGAAAATGCCCAGCACGATGGTGGTGAGGATGAAATACATCGTATAGTTGAACACGCTGATGACCAGCGAGCGCAGTGTTTCACGTTGGCCGGGGCTTTTAGCGCTCGCGCCCTTGCGCCCCTGCACCAGCCTGTGGATGAGCCTACGCCCGAAGCGCACCAGCATCGCGCCCAACAGGATGACCACCGCAGCCAGCAGCAGGCGGCTCAGCCAGAGGGGCAAAACGCTGATGAATTGCTCGGCGGCCTGTCCTGCGCTCTCCAGCGTATCGTTCATTGTTTCGAGGATTTCAGGTACGGGGGTGGGTTTGGCGGCCATGATGTATGCTCCTTTAGGGGGCGCTGTTGCGGCCGTCGGCAGTGGCGCGGCTCGGAAACCGGCGGCAAGCGACCCGCCCCTATCGTAACGCACTTGGCGCGTATTGGCAAGCCTTGCCGCTATAGACCCACTCAAGCGGGCGCCAACGCGTAACGGTCGCAAAAATCGCGCACAAAATCGACAAGTAAGGTTTCATCGTCCTGCATGCCTGCCATTGCACGATCCAGGCGGTATTCGATCAGGCCGTGGATGGTCATTGCGTAGGCGACTGCCGCGGTATCGATGTGCGGCACCTGGATGAGGCCATGCACCTGCATGGCATAGAAAAGCTGTTTGGTGCCCAACAGCATGCGCTCGGTTTCACGGCAGAGGATGTCCGCAGCATCGCGGGAAAACACACGCTCGCTGAGGATCAGGCGGTAAAAGTGCTTCATGTCCGGATGGGTGACCAATTTCCAGTAGTTGTCAAGCCCTGCGGACAGTACCTCAAACGCTGTCTTGTCACGGATAAACGCGCCGATGTCCGCAGGCGGAGCGGCCAGTCGGCGATATGATTGCTCGCGAAGATATTCGTACAGCGCGGCAACCAGTTCCTCCTTGGATGCAAAATGGTTGTAAAGCGATGCCTTGCGTATGCCGACCTTATGCCCAATATCCGCGAGTGAAACGTTGCTGAGCCCCCGTTCCGAGGCCAGCGAGAGCGTCGCCAGCAAAATCTGCTCCTTGCGGTCCATGTTTCACCTTTCCTTTCCAAACATGCATATTATACTACCGACCGGTAGTGCTGTCAAATGCCTAAATAAAAAGCGATAGATGCAAAAGCGATACAAAAACCGACAATTCTGAAAAGATACGCTTGACAAAGCTACCGACAGGTAGTATCATCATCCACGGGTTAAACGTTGATCGTTACACTGCACCCCGCTGCCGAAAAGGAGTTGCGCCATGAAGCCTGCCGCCACCACGCTCATCCGTCGCCTGGGTTTTTTGGGGATCATCAGCATGCTGTCCTACACCGCCGCCGTTTTCTTCTCCCCCGCCGCCTATCCGGGCTACAATTGGATGGCGCAAGCCGTGAGCGACCTGAGCGCGACCGATTCGCCCAGTCGCGAACTGTGGAACCAGCTGGCAAGCCTCTACAATGTCTGCGGGCTGGTTACGCTCACACTGTGTTGTGTGTTTGTGCAGGGTAAGCTAACGCGCACATTGCGCGCCGGTGTTTACCTTTTCGCGCTCATGAGTTGGGTCAGCGCGGTGGGTTATACCTATTTCCCCCTGACGGAAAGCGGCTATGCAGGCACGTTTCAGGATATCATGCATATGGTCGTCACAGCGGCTGTGGTGCTTCTGTCCATCGGCTCGCTGGTCACGCTGATTGTGGGCGGTTTCCGCCGTCACGCTTTGCCCTCGCTGGCGGTATGCGCCAGCGTCGCGCTGGGCATGATGTTTACGGGATCGATCGGGTTGGGTGCTGCGCCTAAGGAGCTGTTCGGCGTTTTTGAACGCTTCAGCGTGTTTTCCGCCGTTTGCTTTACTGCCGTGCTGGGTATATACCTCATGCTTGGCTTTCCAAGTCGCGCGGATGCTCGACAGGGCGTCTGATTCGTGCACCACAGGCGACAAAACGCTGCATACAAACCGTATGCGGCACTTTTTATACGTCATTGTGTGCAAAACCGGATACATACGGTATAATTTTGTGGCGGACGGTGAGCGGCAGCTTGCCGCGAAGCGCGGGCTTGGAGGAGATGTGCATATGGGCAAAAAACAGGTGTTGACACTGCTGGCGGTTTTGGAACTGGCATTCGCGGTGGTCTGTGTCGCACTGGATCTGCTTCTGCCTTCGCTGGTGATCGCGCTGGTGGGTGTTATCATGTTGCTTATCCGCCGGGAACCGCTTGCGCGCCTTGGGTATCGGCGGCAGACGGGCATGTTGAAAATGGCGGGTGTTTGTTTTCTATGGGCAGCGCTGTGGACAGTTGTCGATTTCGGCCTGCTGCTGCCGCTGCTTTCACGTCTCGCAGGTACGGCGCGCGACCTGCGCGGCTATCAGGCGCTCAAGGGAAACGTGCCGATGCTGCTGGGGATGCTGACAGGCGGCTGGCTGTTGGGCGGGCTGCTGGAGGAATTCGCATTCCGCGGCGTGCTGATGGAGCGCATCCGTTCGCTGCTGCCCGTCGGCAGGCTGGGCATTATCGCAGGCGCGCTATTTGCCAATGTGTTGTTCGGCTTCATCCATGTGGAGCAGGGCTTGGTGGGCGTTCTGATCACCATCATCGACGCGATGTTCTTCACCGCGCTGAAAACCCATTACCGTAACACCTGGGCTGCCACGCTGGCCCACGGGTTTTTGAACACCATCGGCATCATGACGCTGTTCTTCACGGGTCCACTTCCGGCCTTCTGGTAAAATATTTGCCGCTCTGCACGGCTGATGCACGCTACGGCAAACCACATCGAACAACAAATGCGAGGCCCCCGTCGCAACATAACACGCCGCACGGAAGTAAGTGCTTTCGTGCGGTGTATTTCGAAGGATGTAAAATTGATGGTGATGATTCTGCCGCCCGCGCCCCTGGCAAGGAAATTGGCGCAGCGGCAAGCCCTGTAATGCCGCGCCGTATGTGCGCGTACCGTGGCCGCGCGAAACCCGAAGTGTCGGCACACGGCGCTTCGCATGAGCGGCGCGGCGCTATTTCGGGCGTGCGCACCGCCGTATCGGCGATGCACGCTTCATGGCTTTCGGCACGCCCTGCCGCAGGCGCAGCGCGTTTGTCGCACGGCTGCGTTTTGCCTCGTATAAATACTTGTCTGCTTCCGCGATTACGCTGCTTACCTCAAGGCCCATCTGGCACGTAAACCTGGCGATGCCCGCCGAGATATCCAGGTAATACGGCTTTCCGGAGCTCTGGTTATACCGGTCGCACTCGCGCCGCAGGCAAGCAAGAAACGCATCCTGAAAGCCGACCTGTTCGGTGATGAACATACCCACGAACTCGTCGCCGCCAATGCGGCCGATCAGGTCGTACTCGGTCACGCAGTGTTGCAGAACACCGCTGACGGCCTGCAGTGCTATATCCCCTTCCGGATGGCCGTACGTATCGTTGATCTGCTTAAGGTAGTCTAGGTCGATAAAGGCGCAGTAGGCGGTCTTTCCGATATTTTCGCGGTTCAGGCGTATGGCGCGCTCGATAAAGCCACGCCGGTTCAGGATGCCGCACATCAGGTCGTATTCCGATAGGAAGTTGAGGATTTCGTTCTTCTCGCGGATGGCTTCCAGCTCGGTGGCGATAGCCGTCTCTTTGCGGCGCAGGGCCAGAAAGTCGAGCAGCATTCCCAGTTGAAGCCCGATCACGTGCAATAGCGCCGCCTTGTTAACCTGCGCTTCGCACAGCAGCATCCCATACTGATTTTCACCGGAGAAGAAACTGAACCCCATCATTGCCCCAGCCTCGCCAAACCCCGGCAGCGTGCTCAACGGATGCGCAAGGTTTACCACAGGCATTTTGCCCTGCGAGAACACCTTCGTTTCGTGCCGGTTGCTGTAGCCAGCCAGCAGCAGCTTCTGCGGGATGCTCGCCAACCCTGCGCCGTCGAAATGCTGGGGCTCCTCCAGCATACAGACGTACACGCAGCGAAAGCCAACTGACACCAGGCGGTCCACGACGCGGCGGAAAACTTCTTCGTCGCTGTCCTGCCCGTACAGGCCTCGCGTCAGTTCGGGCGCGATCCATGATTGCAGTTGCAGCGAACCGATGGCGGCACTCAGTGTTTGCCGGTCAGCCCGTTGGATTTGCTGCTGGATGAGATACAGCGCGTTGATTAGCCTGTCCATTACGGGGTTTACGCTGTAGGTGTTCATCAGGCGCTTGATCGCATCCTCCAGGCTGTGCGAAAGAGCGGCCAGCGGTTGCTTGGAATTTGACACGAACGCGTTGCAGGCTCGCTGCAACGATTCCGGCTCAAGGGGCCCATCCCCCGCCGCCAGCACCAGCGCGCGCACTTCAAGCAGGCAGGCGTGCAGGTCACGTTTGCAGGCGTCCTGCTCGTCACGAGAAAACTGGTTGGCATAGTTCAGTTCGATGCCATGCAGTACCTGATCCACAAGCCCCTCGCCCGTATCCGTAGCCCGCGGCAGCGTAAACGCCGGGTCTGCCCGAGTGCAGCCGCAGGACTGGCGCGGGACAAACTCTGTTTGCATCTCCACCGGTTTGACGGGCGTGCCGTTTAGCAGAAGCAGCGTGCTTTCAACAGCGAGGCGGCCCATTCGGTAGGCCTCCTGTGACACGGTGGTTAGCGGCGGGTCCATGGTAAGACAGAAGCGCATATTGTCAAAACCGGTGATGGCGATGTCATGCCCTACGACCATCCCGCGACGTGCGCACTCGCGGTAGCCAGCCTTGGCCATCTCGTCGTTTGCAAAGGCGATGGCCTCAAGCGTTGGGCACCTGTCCAGCAGGTCGGAGACAGGCGCGTCAACATACTCGTAAAAATCGCCGTATACGATCATTTCCGGCTCGACGGGCAACTGATGGCGGGCCATCGTGTCCAGATAGGCGCGCAGTCGTTCGCGCGCGTCATAATGCCCTTTGGGCCCCGATACAAAGCCGATCTTTCGGTAGCCGTGCGTGACAATCAGATGCTCAATGCACTGGCTGTAGCTTGTATAGTTGTCGATGACGATATAGGTTTGCGTGGGCATCGGGTTTTGGTGCCGCTCCTGTAAAACCACATAGGGCTTGCCCGCAAAGCGCTGCAAAAATTGCGCATCCAGCCCGCCTCCGGAAAAGCCCGAAAGCGACCCGCACGCGATGATGAACGCGTCCGCGCCTGCCAGCGAGGCGTAATCGTATACGCTGTTGTGGTTGACGCTGCTGTCGCCCTCGCCGTCCTTGGCCATCTTGCCTGCGTGTTTTTGCATACCCAAAAAATACAGCACCTTTACGCCTGCCGCAGCTGCGGCATCCGAGATGCCCGACATCAGAACGGATGAGAATTCGAAACTGACATCCCCGATCAGCACGCCGATCATGGCGCTTCTCCAAGCACTGTCATCATTGGTCTGCCTGCTCTCCTTTCGGATTATCGGCCAAACGGCATTCGCGCCGCCCGAACGAATGGCATCGCCGTTATGGTCGCATGGCTGGCATTTGCCACCTCTGTGCCGTAATACTGAGCGCTCTCCCTTGTATGGGGTTGCGCCGTGAACATGTACCAAACTGGTTTGACGGGCTATCTCATTTCGTTCTATGTTCCCATAGCCTCTATAAAACTATTATACAACGAATGGAATCCGATTACAAGACCGTGGGCAGTAGCCCTGTCGAAAGCGCCCGAATGCATGTAACCATAATTCGGTTACATAAAAATAACCGGAAAAGAGCGCTGACGACAACTTGCGTGATCGACATTGAAGGCAGGCTTCATTTGTGTATCCATACACAATACACTGCTAACAGGTTTCTTGGTTGTTTAGCTTTCTGTTTTAACTGTGGCGCCGATGATTGACGAAACGCAGCACTTGGCGTATAATGCGATCACAAATGAATAGCATGTGTATCTGCATGGAAACATGCGGCGCCAAAAGGCGTCATGGGAACGCGGATGCGAGTTCCGGACTATCCCAGTAACCGTGAAACGGACGAACGGACACAGGCCACTGCCAGGCGGCGGGAAGGCGTCCCAGTAGGATGAAGTTAAGTCGGGAGACCTGTTTACACATCAGCGCTCCTGGGGATTGGGATAAGCTATGCATAGGTACAAGCTATGCCTGTTTGGTTGTCCGACTTCGCCCGGAGGAGGACAACCATTTTTGTGCGCTCAGCGCTTTCATTTGAAGTATGGAAAGGGGTATCCCTATGAACAGAACCCGGTTCTGGAAGTTGCTGGTGGCCACCCTGCTGTGCATCGCGCTGATGCCGCTTCACGCGCTGTGTGAAACCGCCGCCCCCATTACGCTCACGGACATGAAAGGCCGCGAGATCACACTGGAAGCGCCCGCCACGCGCATCGTCGCGCTCACCCCCGCCGATTGCGAGATCCTCTACGCTGTAGGCGCGGGCGACGCGCTTGTTGGGCGCGGTGAGTACTGCGACTATCCCGAGGCTGTGCTGGCCGTACCCACCGTGCAGAGCGGCTCGGAGACCAACATTGAGCAGATTGTGGCACTCGCGCCACAGGTGGTGCTGACCGGCACCATGGCACAGACACAGGAACAGGTGGCCGCGCTGGAGGCGGCGGGCATCAAAGTGGTGGTGAGCAACGCGCAGGACATCGCAGGCGTATACGCCGCCATCAGCATGATTGGCACGGTGGCTGGCAAACCGGCGGAAGCGGCCGCGCTGATTGACAACATGAAGGCTGGGTTTGCCGCCATCACACAGGCGGTGGGCGGCCAGCGCGAGAGGACAGTCTACTTTGAGGTTTCGCCGCTGCAATGGGGCCTGTGGACCGCCGGCAGCGGTACATTCATGGACGAATTGGCCACGATGTTGGGCCTGACAAACGCCTTTGCGGATGTGCAGGGCTGGGCGGAAGTGTCGCAGGAACAGGTAATCGCGCGCGACCCGGACTACATTGTGACCATCACCATGTACTACGGCGAAGGGCCGACGCCCGTGGACGAGATCATGGCGCGCGAAGGATGGCAGGGCATGAAGGCCGTGCAAAACGGGCATGTGTTTAATGCGGACCAGAATGAGATATCGCGCCCCAGCCCGCGCCTTGTGGACGCGGCGGACGCGCTCTATCAGTTCGTATCGGAGCAGGAAGGCCTTGCGCCCGCTGCCTGACACATCAGTACGGCCACGGGGCGGCGCGCTGCGGCTGCACCGCCCCGTGGTATGAGGTGGCTATGGTTACAAGAACCCGAGGGTTTCCCTTATATGCCTATGCGCTGCTGACGGCGGCCACATTGGCGGTTGCGTTGCTGTGCGTCTGCGTGGGCAGCGTGACCGTGCCGCTGGGCGAAACACTATCAAGCATCTGGAAAACGCTCGCGGGTCAGCCATCGGACGGTGGCGCGGGCAAGGCGATCATCATGCAGGTACGGCTTCCGCGTGTGCTTTGCGTGGCGCTCACGGGCGCGTCGCTGTCGCTTTGCGGCGCGGCGATGCAGGGCTTGCTTCGCAACCCGCTGGCGGACGGCTCCACGCTGGGCGTATCCTCGGGCGCGTCGCTGGGCGCGATTTTAGCCATCGCGCTGGGCATGACCATCCCCGGCATCCACTATGGGGCCTCCATGTTCATGGCGATGGTGTTCGCATTCGCCTCGCTGGTGCTCATCCTGTCGCTTGCCTACCGCCTCGACCATACGTTGGCGACGAACACAATCATTTTGATTGGCGTTGTGTTCACGATGTTTGCGCACAGCATCATCAGCCTCATCATCACGTTTTCCGGCGACAAGGTCAAGTCCATCATGTTCTGGACCATGGGCTCGCTTTCCGGCAGCAACTATCGGGATGCGGCCATGCTGCTGGTAGCGCTGGCGGTGTTCGGCGCGATGCTAATGGGCAGCACGCGGGCGCTGAACGCCTTTGCCATCGGGGAGGACAACGCGCGACAGGTGGGCGTGGAGGTGAGGCGCGTCAAGCTTGTGGTGCTGGTTGCGTCGTCCGCGCTGATCGGCGTGTGCGTATCCGTGGGCGGCACCATCGGCTTTGTGGGGTTGGTGATACCGCACATCATGCGCATGGTCGTCGGGCCAAATCATGCGCGCCTGCTACCGGCCAGCCTGTTTGGCGGAGCCATCTTCCTCATGGTGATGGACCTGCTGGCGCGCGTGGTGCTCAGCCCCATCGAACTGCCCATCGGCGTAATCACCTCGCTGACGGGCGCGGTGGTGTTTGTCTACATCTTCCACACGACCCGAAAGGCGGCTTGAGCTTGCTGGAGTTGGAACGCGTGACCGTGCGGCACGGCAGCCGAACGGTGCTGCGCGATGTGAATCTGCAACTGGAAGACGGCGACTGGCTGATGGTCGCCGGGCCAAACGGCGCGGGCAAATCCACGCTGATACAGGCCATCGCGCAAGGCGTGGCCTACGAAGGGGCCATCCGCTACCGGGGGCATGACCTGCGCGCCATGCGGGCCGCCGCGCGCTCGCGCAGGATTGGCGTGCTGTCGCAGAAACATCAGGTCAGCTACCCGTTCACCGTAGAGGAAGTGGTGGCGCTGGGTCGCTTCGCCCACCGAAGGGGCATGCTTTTTCCCAGAGACGAGGGCGGCGCACGCATGGTGTGCGACGCGCTGGAGATGACCGGTTTGGCCGATTTGCGCGACCACTCCGTGCTAACCCTGTCAGGAGGCGAGCTGCAACGAACGTTTCTGGCGCAGGTGTTCGCGCAGGATCCGGAACTGATTGTACTGGACGAGCCGACCAGCTACCTTGACCTGAAGTACCAGAAACGCACATTTGAGTTAATTCAAACATGGCTGCAAACGCCGGGGCGCGCGGCGCTGTCGGTGGTGCATGACTTGAGCCTGGCCCGCACGTTCGGTACCCGTGCGATGCTGCTGCATCAGGGGGTTGTGGTGGCCTGCGGCGGCAACCGCGCTGTGCTGAACCGCCAGAACCTCATGTCCGTCTACGGCATGGATGTGCAAGGCTGGATGACAACGCTGCTTTCGCAGTGGGCCGAGGGCTGACAAACGATTGAAACGGAACGTTTGGCAGGGTGCGCCAAACCGGGCGTGACCCCTGCGGACGGTCTTTCAAGTATACAGTACTGCAATGTTGATGGCCGCGCGCAGTCGCAGCCGTTTTATCGTAGCGACGCGGTCACGATTTCCCGCGCGCCCAGCGACAGGGCAAACGCCTCCCCGTCCGGCAGGCCGATAAACAGCGGAACAGCCGCTTCGGTGCGGTTAAGCAGCACCAGCGCGATGCCGCCATCCGGGTTCTGGAAGGCTGTCGCCTCCACCGCGGTGCTGAACCGCGACACGCCGATGCGCGTTGCTCCGGGGCGGATATAGCGGCTGAAATGACCGATGTAATAATACGACGCGCGCAGGGCAACCCCGCCGTCGCCCGTTGCCATGATGGGCGCATCGCAGTAGTTGCCCACGTGGTTGGGGCCGCCTTTGGCATCCAGCAGCAGGTTCCAGTCGATAAAGCCGTGCATGCCCGCGTTCAGGTTGCCCATGATGTCATGGGCATACATCTCGGCCTTCTGCACATCATCCGTGCCGGAAAAGCGGCTGTACTCCACGCACCCCTCGGTGAACAGCAGCGTGAGGTCGGGGAAGCGCTGCGCGGTCATGGCCACGTTTTCAAAGTGGTCGCCCGTGTACCAGTGGAAGGCCACGCCTGTCACATACCGCGCGGCGCGCGCCGTGCCCAGCGTTTCAGTGGCGCGCAACAGCATGCGATCCTTGTTGTGATCCCAGATGAGCACCTGCACGTCTGCAAGTCCCTCGTCCTGCATAACAGGCCCCAGATGCTCGCTGACGAAAATCCCCTCATCGCGCGCGGTATAGACGCAGCTATCCCAGGTCTGCAGGGCTTCGGGCTCGTTTTGCACGGTCAGCATTGTGACCGGCGCGCCCGCCGCGCGGTAGCGCTTCACGTACGCCGCGATGCAGCGCGCCCACAGCCTTGCGAACTGCGGCAGAAGCGTGCCGCCGCGGTTCATCTCCCCGTTGCTCTTCATGAAAGGCGGCGGGCTCCAGGGCGACAGCAACAGGCGCAGCTGCCCGCCCGCAGCCGCCTGCGCGCGCCGGATTAGCGGCAGCAGGTACTGCTCGTCCCGCACCATGCAGAAACTTGTCAAAGCTTCATCGGCGGGGTCTGTCAGGCAGGCGTAGTTGCCCAGGCTGAAATCGCAGCTGCCCATGTGCGCGCGGCCCAACGTGTATTGAAGGCCCTCCGCGCCAAAGCAGGCGCGCACAAACGCGTCCTGTGCCTCGCGGGTCAGTGACAGCCATGTGGCACCCGCCGCCTCGGTAAACGCGCCGCCAAAGCCCATTACGGGCTGGTAGGTCACATCGGGGTAGAGGTTGATGAGCCGATTATGATCCGCTTTCATGTGCGTTGCCAGCATGGGTTGCCACAGCGCACCCTCGCGCCAGTTTGTCCGTATCGCTTCGATCTGCAAGAAGGGCTTCCTCCCGTTCTGGCTCGGGCGGCGTGCGAACCGAATGATGCGCACACTGCCCATTTGTATGCTACCGCTCATGGAAGTGTATTGCCAGCGGCTATGTAGATGCGATACCATTCGTCGCGTGTCAGGCGGATATCGCCCGCCCTGCGGCATTCCGCCAGCCGCGCGCTGCTGGTGGTGCCTGTGACCACCTGAATGTGCGCGGGGTGCCGCAACAGCCAAGCCACCGCAATAATGGTGCCGGTTACGCCGTAGGCGGCGGCGATGTCGCCGATGGCAGCGTTGAGCACGGGGAACTTTGGGTTTTCCAGAAATACGCCTTCAAACCAGCCGTACTGGAAGGGCGACCATGCCTGCACCGTGATGCCGTTCAGGCGGCAGTAGTCCAGCACGCCCCCGTCGCGATCCACCGCGGCGTCGTCTGGCATATTCACGTGCATACCCTGGTCGATCATGCCTGTGTGCATGATGCCCATCTGCAACTGGTTGGCGACCAGCGGCTGGCGCACAAAGCGCTTGAGCAGGTCCACCTGCCGGGGGTTTTGGTTGGACACGCCAAAATGCCGCACTTTGCCCGCCGCGGCCAGTTGGTCGAACGTTTCGGCCACTTCCTCCGGCTCGACCAGCGCGTCCGGCCTGTGCAGCAGCAGCACGTCCAGATACTCCGTGTGCAGGCGGCGCAGGATACCGTCCACCGCATCCAGAAGATATGCCTTGGAGAAATCAAACCGCTTGCCCGGCACGATGCCGCACTTGGATTGCAAAACCATCGCCTCGCGCACGGCGGGCGTCATGCCCGCCGCCCTGGCGAAAACCTCCTCACAACGGCCGCCGCCGTATATATCCGCGTGGTCAAAAAATGTCAGGCCTGTGTCCATCGCGGATCGGATGAACCGCTCGGCCTCCACCGGCGCCATATCGGCGATGCGCATACAACCCACCGCAACCACCGGTACCTGTAATGCACTGGTTCCCAAAGACATCGTACGGATTGACATGCCAGCGCCCTCCCCCATCTCCTGTGGCGCTTACGCGCCGGTGTGCACCCGTTTTCGGCGGGTTCATCACGCACGTTCAGCGCCGCCCGCCCGTCCACAGCAGCGCGCCACGCAGGAGTGTGCGGAAATGCGGGTCATCGTACACCTGCGCATCGTGGCCGCTGGCGGTCACAAACACGCGGCTGTTACAGTACTGGCGCGCCCAGGCGATGTTCTTAATGCCCACGGGGCACTCGCACGTGAGCAGCAGACGGTTGTCCGGCTGATCCGGCTCGCCGATGGTGTAGGTTTCATCCACCAGCGTATAGTCGTTCAAACCCTTCGTGACGGGGTGGGCTGTATCCGCCACATGAACGCGAACGGTGGTGTTCTGGTGGTAGCTGAACATCCCGTCCTCAAGCCGTACGCTCACGCCGGACACGCGGGTGAATAGCTCCCACCGTTTGAAGCACAGCAACGCGTGGTGCATCAGCACGATGCCCTGTGCGGTGCTGCCCAGCGTGTTTTCCATATAGTCCCGCAGGGGCGTGTTTTCCTCGGGCACGGGAATGTTCATGTTATACCACAGCACTGTGTCATAGTTCAATTGGTTACGTTTGTCCCTGACAAATAAATCGACGGGCTGCACGTAGCAGTCGCAGTCGTCAAAGCTGTTCAGCATCCGCTGAAACCCCACCACATCGTACTCGTGGTTTTCCACCAGTACGGCCACCTTCAATTTCTCCACGGCTATCTATCCTTTCATTTGGAAGGGGCGGGCTTGCGGCCCGCCCCCTCGCTTTTTTTGGTTCAGCGGTACACCTTGTCCCGCAGGCCTTGCAGATAGCGGAGCGTGAAATCCGTTTCAAACCGATAGTCGATTTCCTTGGCACCGTTGGTAACCACCCAAGGGCAGGCTGCCGAAACGCCCTTGTCATACCCGGCATGCTTGAGCACGGTGAACAGGTGAGTAAGGATCTCCTCGCGCTCGCCCACGTTGGGTTGCGCGCCGCCGTCACCCTGCACATGCACGTTGAGGCAGTAGTCGGGCGCCTTCAGGATATCCTCCAACGGCTGCTCCAGTTCCAGGAAGTAGTTCAGGTCGGCCATCACCTTGACGCACTTGCGGCCCGTCAGCTTGGCAAACGCCACGCCCTCCAGATACCGCGGGAACAACGTGTCATGCTCCGCCTGTGGTTCCAGCGCGATCTGCATACCGTACTTCTCGGCAAAATCTGCCATGATGTTGATGGAGCTGATGCCTTGGTCGATCGCCTTGGTGCGGTCAAACCCTTCGGGGCAGCGGAAGTGCCCGCCCCAGCAGCCTGCGTACTTCACGCCCAGTTCGTGCATGCGCTGGAACTGGCGCTCCAGCGACCACAGGATAACATCGCGGTTGTACAGGGGCCCGCTGGCACCCTTCCAACTTGTGCCCGGGCCCAGCAGGTGGCTGGTCACGGGGGTGGGGCGGCCATCCTTGCGGTAAGTTTCCTTCCATGCCTGCCATTCCGTGTCGCACAGCAGCGCGGAGCAGTGCATACTGGCGGGCACCTCAAAGTATTCCCAGCCACGGTCCAGTAGCGAAAGGGGCACCACGTCCACCACGATGCCGATCTGAAAAGGTTTGCTCATTGTTACCACGCTCCAAATCCTACTTGTTAATCCTCGTAACGTGCCGGATGCGCGGCCATGAAGTCTGCAAACTCCTGCGCGATGGCGGCGGTCTTCTCTTTATAGTCGCCGTATGCGTAGGCTTCCAGCTCTTCAAACGGCACTTCGCCGGTCACGTATCGAACTTCCAGGCTGTTCAAGGTCTGCACCTCGTCGGGGAACTCTACGCCGATCTTGTCCAGCATCTTGGTGAATGGGATGTAGACTTTCGTGGTGGCTTTGTCGGCGGCGGTGGCTTCTATCTGCCACTTTGCGATCATTTCCGGTGTGGAGCCGCCCATGAGCGCCTGCATACCCTTGTAGGCATTGGCGAAGGCGAACATGTTGCTGGTCACCTTCTGGCGCGCCTGCTCCTGCTCGGGCGTGCGGTCCACGGTGCGGGTTTCGATGTCATACTCGTTGTAGTGCAGCCCGGCCAAGCCCATCTGCATCATCACGAAGCCCTCTTCGCTGTCCGCCCAGTCCAACAGGCGCATGACTGCATCGGCGTTCTCGCTCTTGGCATTCACATAGTAGGCCATCCATGCGGAGGGGGGCATGGCATACTGGGGCTTGTCGCCCTTTGTGAGCACAAGGGGCTTGCAGAAGAGGTAGTCCGCGGCGTTCAGGCTGTACTTCTCCAGCACGTTGCCGGTGAAGTTGCTCTCGCTCGCGCCCACGATGCCGATGCGGCCCTGCGCGAACTTCTCCACCGGTTCGTCGGCCTTGTGGGTGACAAACTCACGGTCGATAATGCCTTCCTCATAAAGGCTGCGCATCAGCTGCAGGTACGCGGGGTAGCCGGTTTTGAGGGCGCGCAGCTTGGCGCTGCCATCCGCATCGGGCATGCCGTGGTGCCAGCTGGAGATGCTGTACGCCATGGACAGGAAATCGTTGCGCAGGTGCCACAGGCCGGAATCCATGCTGGTCTGGTTTGCACCGAAACTCGCGCCGAACGTGTCGGCCTGGCCGTTGCCGTCCGGGTCTTCCAGCGTGAAGGCACGGCACACATCGATGAATTCTTCCACTGTTTCGGGCGCTTGCTTGCCAACCTTGTCAAGCCACTTTTTGTTGATTAGGAAGCCCCATTTGTCATAGCTGTTGGCGCGCGGCAGTCCGTAGATGCGGCCCGTACCCAGCAAGTCGCAGTCGCCAAGCTGCTCCTTGCTGTGGTTGGCGGCCATGTTGGGGTATTGGTCGATCAGGTCGGTCAGGTCCAGCAGCAGGCCGTCTTCTGCCCACTCCTTGGCGGCAATGTCCGCACCGTAGTGCACCAAGTCGGGCATGTCGCCGGTGGATACGAGCATCTTCACGCGGTCGCCGTAGCTGCTCAGCGGCGGCGCCTCGATGCGCAGGCGGATGCCCAGATGCTCTTCGATGTAGGCAAGGATGGGGTTGCCCTCCAGCACCACCTCGGGGTTGATTTGCAACACTGCGGTGATCTCCACGGGTTCAGTCGTCTCGGCGGTGGCGATCACCGGCAGAGACAGGGCGATCATAGCGACGAGTAGCAGGCACAGGAACCGTTTGGTCATGGGTTTTTCCTCCTTTATCTATTCCCGCGCAACGCGGCGCGGGTGATGAACGGGGCTTGAGTCACTCTTTGACGGAGCCCAGCGATATGCCCTTTACGAAGAAGCGTTGCATGAACGGGTACACCACCAGTATGGGCAGGATTGTGATCACGATGGCCGCCATTTTCAGCGTGAAGGGATGCGAGCGACTCAGCGATGTGAGCATGGCCGTGACCGGCGACACGGCGCTGGTATCCTCCACCACCAGCTCGCGCAGCACCAGCGTGAGCGGCCACAGCTTGCGAGCGGAAATGTACATCATGGCGGAGAAGTAGCTGTTCCAGTAGCCAACGGCGGAGAAGATCGTCATTGTGGCGATGGCAGGGGTCAGCAGCGGCACGATGATAGAAAACAAGATGCGCAGGTCGTTCGCGCCGTCCACTCGCGCGGCTTCCTCCAGTGATTCCGGCACCGATGTGATGATAAAGTTCTTCATCAAAATCAGGTTGAAGGCGCTGATGCAGCCGGGCAGTATCATCGCGGCGATGCTGTCATAGATGCCAATGGCCTTGACCAGTATGTAGTTGGGGATCAGACCGCCGTTGAAGAACATTGTGAACAGTATCAGCCCCATGATGGCGCGGCGGCCCTTCAGGCTTTTCTTGGTGAGCGGGTAGGCCGATATCACCAGCAGAAAGACGCTCAACAGCGTGCCAACCAGCGTGATGGTAAGCGTTACGCCGTAGCTGGAACGGATCAGGTCGTAGTCCAGTATCTGCCGGTACGCTGTCAGGTCGAAGCGCAACGGGATGATGGCGGTGGGCCGCGCCAGATACTCTTCATAGGACATGAACGACACGAAAAAAACATACACAAACGGAAACAGGCAGCACACGGCAAAGGCGGTGACCAGCAAAATGCACACGGCGGCCAGCACATGGTCGCCCCCCGTGCGCAGAAGGCGGCCGCGCCTGCGGCGGGCGGGCAAGGCGGAAGCGTTCAAAAGATACCCTCCTCTCCGCTGAGGCGCGCGATCAGGTTGGCGCACATCAGCAGCACAAACCCCACCGTAGAGCTGAAAAACCCGACCGTGGTAGCGAAGCTGAAGCGCCCGTTGACCAGCCCCAGCTTGTAGGTATACGTTTCAAACACTTCGGACAACGCAAGGTTGCTGGTGTTTTGCAGCACGTTGATCTGCTCAAAGCCGTTGTTCATCAGGTTACCGACTGACAACAGCAGCAGGATGACCACTGTGGAGCGGATGCCCGGCAGCGTGACATGCCAGATTGCCGTAAGCCGTGACGCGCCGTCGATGGTAGCCGCCTCGTACAGCTCGGGGCTGATGGACGTGATAGCCGCCAGATAGATGATGGTATCCCACCCCGCCTGCTTCCAGATGTGGGAAACGATCGCAATGCCACGGAAGTATCTGCTGGAGCCAAGGAAGAACACTGGCTCGCCCCCAAGGTTTTTAACGACCATGTTGACGACCCCCCACGAGGGCGACAGGAGGTTGACCAGGATGCCGCCGATAACCACCCAGGAGATGAAATACGGCAGGTATATGGTGGTCTGTGCCAGCCGCTTGTAAGGCAGGAAGGGAATCTCGTTGAGCGCGATGGACAGAGCGATTGGGATTGGAAAGCAGATGAGGAGTTTGAACACGCTTAACGTGATGGAGTTGCCCAGTACGCGGTAGAAATCCTTGAGGCCGAACAGGTAACGGAAGTTGTCCAGCCCCACCCACGGGCTGCCCAAAAGGCCTTTGGCAAACTTAAACTCCTTGAACGCGATCACCAGCCCGTACATAGGCGCGTAGTGGAACACCAGAAAGTAGGTAACGCAGGGGATCAGCAGCAGGTACAGGTATCGGTTGGTCCAGAAGTAGCGAAGGCGCTTTTCGCCGTATGCCGTTCGGGTTTGCCTCATGCATGCGCCTCCTTTATGGTCGTTTTCTCCCCGTTTGTTCTATTCTAGGGCAGGGCGGCCATGTGCACAATCAGCAATCGGGTTCTGTTTTTGCATACAGAACCCGATTGCTGGAGCCGCAGTGTTGAATTTTTACGTTGATTTGTGAAATTGCTGTTCTTTTCAACGATGCGGAGCAGGGTGCCTCCGCATATCAATTCTTCAAACCCGCTTTTGCGGGGGAAGCGACCCCAACCGTAGGGGTTTGTGAAACGCTATAGCGGCTGGCGGATGTAGAGGCGTGTGGATATGCCAGGCTCGCTCTCAATGCGCAGCTTACCTTTGCCCAGAAGGCAGATGCGCAAGCGTTCCATTACATTGCGCAGGCCGTAGCCTCTTTGCCCAAAGGGCTGCTCCCCCATAACTGATTGGATGAGCGTCTCGCTCATGCCGTTGCCGTCATCCTCCACCACCAGATCGTACCAGCTTTCGCCGATGATGCTGAAAATCGCGATGTTCAGCGGCGAGCCGTCCTCCTTGCGCCCGTGGTAGATGGCGTTCTCCACCAGCGGTTGTAGCAGCAGCTTCAGGGTTTTGGCCTCCAGCAGCTCTTCCTGAATGTCGATATGCACGTTCAGCTCGTCGCCGTAGCGCAGCTTTTGCAAGTGCGTGTACGCGCCCAGATGCTCCAGCTCGCGCCTGAGCGGCACCATGTCCTCCTTGAAGGAGAGCGAATAGCGTAAAAACACGGCCAGCTTGTCCACCGCGTCGGACAATTGGTCCAGATAGCGCAGCCGTGCCAGCCACTTGATGGACGACAGGCTGTTAAACAGAAAATGCGAATTGATCTGCGCGCGCAAAGCGCTGATTTCTGCCTCGCGCTTGAGCACGTTGGTTTCGTTGTTCTGCGCGATCAGCGCCAGTATGCGGTGGCGCGTTTCGTCCAGTTCCTGCCCGAGGGTGGCGAACTCATCCTGCCCGCTGATGGAGAGCACCTGTTCCAGCTTCCAGCTGCTGATGTCGCGTATCTTGGCGGAGAGCGTCTTCATGCGCCGGTTTAGGCGCTGCGAAATCTGCCACACCATGAGCAGCGCGAGCGCACACACCGCCGCAATCACCAGCGCCATGCGTTGCACGATGGCCGTATAGGCGCGGTCGATGTAGGTGGTATCTGTCTGGATCACCACCTCCACGCCGCTTTTAGCGCTGGCGGGAATCTCGATGGGCTTGGTCAGCCCGCTGAGCGCCTCGCGCCGCACACCCAACTGCTTCTGCCCCTGCGCGTCGTACAAAAGCCGTGTGAAAGCCCTGCGGTCGCCAAGGCTCAGCAAGCGGTTGCCCGCAAACACGGCGGTCAGGTTGTCGCTGTCGTCCTCGTTGTAAAAGCCGTACAGCTCGGTTTCGTAGATGCACATCTCCAGAAAATATTCCCGCTGGCTGTTGGTCTGAAACACCTTCTGGAAGATGGAGAACACCTTTTCGTTGCGTGTGTTCAGATACGTGCCGGTGATAAGGAAGTTGTTGCGGTACACGTCGCTGCCGGGCACGAACTCCGCGAAAATGTCTCGGATGTTGCCCAGCCCGTTCACCTGCGCGTAGATACCGTTGCGGTACACGCGGATGCCGTTGAGGCGCGCGGTGTTCAGGTTCATGTACTCGGTTGCGGTTTCGTTCAGGGCAGCGCGCACCGCGGTGAAGGGCTGTGTCTCCATGGCGGAGATCAGGCGCTTGTCCTTAGAAAGCATCCGCAGGTAGGCCATGTAGTAATCCAGCCGGTTGTCGATGTTGATGGCAATCTGCCTGCTGTTGGCCATCAGGATGGAGCTCTCCTGCGTGCGGTAGCTGTCGCGCAGGAAAAGCTGCAACATTACAAGCATCGCGAGGATGATGAAGCCGATGATCAGCGTGAAGCTGAGCCCCAGTTGTGTTCGAAACTTAAACCTGCCCATCGGGCGCATCACCCCTTCTGGTCAACAGGTGGCGGTATTCGCTGGGCGTCATGCCCACCTCCCGCTTGAAGGAGGAGTGAAAATACGTGTTGCTGCCGAAGCCACACCGCTCCGCTACGTCCAACAGCGGCAGTTGCCCGCCGGTCAGCAACGCTTTGGCCTTATCCAGCCGCACCTGCAACAGATAGCGGTTTACGCTCAAGTGCGTTACCGACCGGAAAATGGAGCCCACATAGTTGGGCGTAAAATGCAGGCTGCGCGCGATGGACTCCAGCGTGAGCGGGCTGTGGTACTGCTCGGAAATAATCTGCTCGATGGCCCGCACGATCTGCTCCTTGTTCTGCTTCTTCTTGTCGGGCCGGGGCAGCACAGGCGCGTCATGCAGGCCCTGCCGCAGCAGCCGCGCATACAGGCGCGCAAGATCCTGCCCGCTGGCGGCCTCTATGCGCACGCTGGGCGCGCCCTGCTCTTGAAAGAAGGCGCGCAGCGCGCTTTGGATGGCCTCCGGCACAGGCTGGCCGCTCTCCGGCGGCGGCGCGCACAGCACGATCAGGTACCCCGCGTTCATGCACATGCAGGCCGTGCGGGGCAAAATGCGCTGGCAACGCTGGTTGAGCTGCTCCAGTTTGGCGTCGACAGGCACCAGCATGCCCGGCTCATGCACGCACAGCGTTATTACGAAGTTCTGTTCCGGCAGAAACAGCCAGTCCAGCCCCAGGTTGCGAGCGTCGGCCTCCTCCACATGCATACCGCCCAGCGCGCGGCTGACCAGCGCCTGCCGCGCAAGCCCCACGCTCACGCTCAGGTTGTCCTGCTTTTTAAGTAGCAGCTGCTGCTCCAGCCGCAGTGTGCTGATCTCGTCCGCCACCTTCTTGACCACGCGCAGCAGTTCCACCTCGTTGACGGGCTTCATCAGGTAGGCGGATATGTTCAGGTCAATCGCCTGTTTGGCGTATTCAAAATCGTCATAACTGCTCAGGAACAGGATCTTCACATCCGGCGCGGCTTGTCGGATGCGCCTGGACATTTCGATGCCGTTCATCACAGGCATCTTGACGTCGGTCAGCACGATATCGGGTTTGAGCTCCAGCGTTTTGGCAAGGCCCTGCGAGCCGTTGACCGCCTCGCCCACCAGCGCGACGCCGATCAGTTCCCAGTCCACGCAGGTCGCCAGCGACTTGCGCTCAAAGCTCTCGTCCTCCACCAGCAGCATTGTGATCATGCGTCTCCCCCTTGCCGCGTTCAGGTCAGGCGTGCGTCTTCGGTTTGTTTGCTGTCATTATAGGGCATCGGGCGCGGGAATGCAATTGGGGGGCGGCTGCTGTGTGGCACAGGTGGAGGCGCGGCAGTATCACGATGCGGGAGATTGGCGGTTGCAACCTTTGGAGGGTTGCGGCTGCTCACCTCTCGGCGTTTCGTGTGAAACTGCGCTTCCAGAGAAACCGCAGCGCGCCCGCTGTACGCATTGCATGGCTTGCTTACCCGAGGCGGATACGCTTGCCGCGTCAAAATGCGAAAACATCAAAAAACCCGACCGGTTACGGTCGGGTTTACGCAATGTCTATTCTGCTGTAAATGTCCAAACATGCGCCGCTTCTGCAGGTTCGGGCGCCGCACGCGCTGTACTCTGCAGCGGCAATTTGAGTGGCGTGGATTTTACCCCCGACAAGATGGGCGCTGGCCGGACAAGCGCACTGTCAAACAGGCGTGTCCACCTCGGTCAGCACCGTGTTTTCGCCGGCGGACACCACGCGGTTTCGCCCGCTCTTCTTGGCGTTATACATGGCGTCGTCCGCCATGTTGATGAACTGCTGTATGTCGCTGATGTTCGCGTTGGGGTAGGACGCGGTGCCTAGGCTGACGGTCACGCACAACGCCTGATCGTGGTGCTTGAGGATGGTGTCCCGAACCATGATGCGGATGCGCTCGGCCACGAAGTAGGCGTCCGACTGACTGGCCCCGGGCAGCACGCAGAGGAATTCCTCACCGCCATAGCGGATTAACAGATCGCCCTCGCGTATCGCGCCGGTGATGGTCTTGGTGATCAGCACGATGATCTTGTCGCCCACCATATGGCCGTAGGTGTCGTTGATCGCCTTGAAGTGGTCGATGTCCAGCATGATGAGCGACAGCGCGGAGCCTGCGCGGATTGCGCGGCTGAACTCCTCTTGGATGCGGTTGTAGCCGAAGCGGCGGTTGTAGATACCCGTGAGCGCGTCCAAGGCGGCCAGCTGCTGCATCTGCTGGTGCGTAATGGCGTTGTTGAACGCCATGGACAAAATGGGGTTGTATGCCGTCAGGCGCGCAAGGCTGCGCTCGGTAAAAGGCGCAACGCCTGCCAGCACAATGATGCCAATGATTACCTGTTTGTAGAGGATGGGTTCCACGACCAGCTCCCGCGGGCGGTACTGCGTCAGCAC
>Ga0351875_1058_pt1 | contig 30570 bp, 24 predicted proteins | sample BONcelFGM3001C14_FD_206784 | JGI IMG/M metagenome (GOLD analysis project Ga0351875, IMG submission 206784) | Enriched cells from coal bed in the Powder River Basin, Montana, United States - BONCAT cells FGM rep3 HSBNCT.FGM.300.1.C14 ... | reverse complement strand
TCGCGATCATTCTGCCGAAGGAATCTGTGGCGATATATGGTCCACCGCCACCATGGTTATCCACGGGGTTACTGCCGATTGCTTGCGCAGTTTCCCAATCGTTGGCTATTGAGTTGTATCTCGATGCATAGGGAAGGACCTCAAAGTACGGGCCTGATGACCATGTTGCCATGCCGTTTCCATTTTCATCGACTGCAATCTGCGAATTTCCGCAAGACTGATGCATTAATCCACAGGTATATATCAGGGTTTCCGAATCATCCCAACCATCAATTACACTATAACGTTTTGCATAAATTTTCTTAGGCAATAAGTCATAATCCGTATCTTCTATCCACACGGCTATCATGTTGCCGTTGATATCGGAAGCGACCTTTGAGGTAACAATTCTAGTTGGGCTTGTACGGATTGTAATCGTTTCCTCCCAAGTTGAGGATATATATCTGCGGGCCTTCACAAAACCCTCTTCTGGTGGCTTTTCTCCCCAAACTACCATCGCGTTGCCGTTGGGGTCGATAGCGGTATTGCAATCAGAGGGAGTTGGGTCGCATCCAATCTCACAAATCCACTGAGGGTCTGTCTCCCATGTATAGGTTTGTGCATCATAGCGTTTGCTTTCGATGCCAGAACCAAGCTCCGAATCTAGGCTTATCCAGGTAACAATTGCGTCGCCATCTGCATTCACAACTATTTTGTGATTTTGCTTTTCTCGTTCACGACGTGCGGCCGTATTGTCCGACAGAATTACGTTTTCTGTCCACGCGGAGTCGCTGAAGCGGGAGGAATAGATGTCGTAAAAACGATCGAGTTCGGGTGTTGTGTGCACGCGCATCCATACTACAATAGCTTCGCCACCCGCGCTTATTCCGGCAACCGGAAGGGTGCTATTTTCTGAGGTGTCAGTACTGATAGTCGCTACATCTCCCCATGATTCTCCGTCCCAAAGCCTAGCATAGACCTCATTGCCATCGCCTTCGTTGACGCCCCAAGTTGCAATTGCAAGGCCGGTTTCGTTCATGGCTATGGATGATTCCGTCAAATCTATTTCGTTTGCGGACGTGACGAGCGTTACGGGCTCCTGCCACTCGCCTGATGAAGAGTCGAAGCGACTCGCATTAATGTCGTAGAACCACGTCTCCACATCCAGATAATAACGCACCCATAATGCAAAGGCATCTCCGTTAGCAGACATTGCAAGGGCCGGATCTGACGCCGGATCTCCAGCAAGCACGTCATCGGTTCCCCAGACGCCGTCGCTGGTGGTGAAGCTCCACACATAATCTTGATCAAGCGGTATCTCCAATTTGCTCTTGGCTTCGTTGGTAATCGTAGCGGTGAGTTCGGCAAGAAGTGCGAGAGGACTAGAAGGCGTGAACGTTGCGATCGTTGCAGGATCCAACGACAACGATACGGAACCGGTAACGTTCGTTGTTCCTACCTTTAATGTAAACGTATCCGTAGTGACAGTAGCTGCATCCATGTCCTCCGAAAAGGTCGCTTCAATCAAAGCATCCGGCGATACATCCGACTCCCCATCATAGGGAGATGTCAAAATCACGGTCGGAGCTTCGGCCTCGGTTGTGAACGTCCACCAATAATTATCACCCATGGCAATGCCTTCTGCACTCTTGACCTCGCCCTTTACTGTGGCCCTATAGACTGTGTTCTGGGCGAGCGACGCGCTCGGTGTAAAAACAGCTGTCAGATATTCATCTAGGTATTCTACCGTGCCTTCAACCGCAACTTCATCGACATACAGCGTAAAAGTCGTATCGTTGATTGTTGTTCCGTCCATGCTTACACTAAAGAAGGCCTTAACCTCCGCATCAACCAGAACCCCTGTGCTTGTGTTTATTGGGACAGTCGAAGTAACAGACGGTGCCGGAGGAGCATTTGCGGTTGTGAACGAAAAAGAATAGTCATGTCCCATCTCCACGTTGGCAGAACTTCTGACAATTCCCTTTACGGTTGCTGTATGCTCGGTTGACCAATCTAAATCGACATGAGGCTTAAATGTGGCTGTTTTAGTGGCGGCATCGTATGAAATCGTACCGGTTATGCTGCCAGTTCCTGTTAAAATGAAAGTATCTGCGTTTATGCTCTCGCTATCCATGGCTATACTGAAAATTACTTCGACGGCTTTATTGACGGCAATTCCCGTTTGTCCATCACTCGGGTCTGTCGATGTTACGGTCGGAACAGGAAGATCTTCCGTGGTGAACCTCCAAGAGTGATCGCTTTCCATCGAGGTGCCCGCCAAGTCTTTGACGGAAGATTGTATAGTTGCTGTATAGATCGTATTGCCAGTCAAGCCTTCTTCGGGAGTAAACGTCGCAGTTTTTGCGGCAGCATCATATGTAACCTCACCAACAACGCTTTCGCCAGCACTCGAGAGTGTAAAGGTATCCGTAGTAATGGTCTTGGGATCCATCTCGGTGCTGAAGATCGCTTTGGCGACAATATCGACGGCGACGTTGGTCGCATCGGGGAGAGGTGTCGTAACATCTACCTTCGGTATATTCAGCGGGGTCATTGTTTTTGTGGTAAGCGTTATACACGCCCCCTCGAAAACCCCATCTTTAGCGGGATTGGCCGATTCGATCTTGTTGGTGGCGCAAAAACAGTACTTTGTGCCATATTCAAGGGCACCTGCCGATCCGCTAGAGCAGTTTTTATTATCGGAACAAGATATGTCCCTATCCACGCTATTGGCCGAATCGCATTGCCCATCCGAATCGGAAAGCTCCGGCCAAAACTCTCCCGCCATATCCTTGGTCGGTATGAATATGGAAGGGGATGCTACAATCGGAGCAACAAAAAGGCTTTTGGAATTGACGCTGGAAATCTTAATGTTGAACTTAAAACCCATTGCGAGCACTTTATCTACATCGACATCGATGGCGCCATCCTCTATGTTGGCCACTACTGCATCGGCTCCCCCCGACATCTGGGCCGGGCCGGTGCTGCAAGAGGCCAAGACAAGAAACAGGGATAGACAAAACAGCGATATGCCAAACTTCTTCATAGTCCCCCAGTCAGATGACAAACTGCAATACTCAAAAGGAAGCAATTTTAATGCCAACATAGACAAGCTCGCTGCCGCAACCAACTTATTGATAATATTAATGTTAATAGACCGTTGATTTTTTGACGTAATTGAAAATCCGGTTTTTTGACACCACAACCGTCAAAAATCCGCCTTCCTTTACCCACGGTTCCGGAGTAAAAAGGGACGGAGTAAATCAGCTAAGTTGTTGAAAAGGCTGAGGTCAAGGGTAAGGTTAAGGTTAAGGCTGAGGCTAAGGATCTATTATAATAAACCTCGACCTTAACCTTGACCTTAACAGTTTAATAATGAGGGCACCTCGAAAAACCCATCATCAAACGATTGTCATCTATTCCAGCATGCTTAAAGCGGGAATCCAGTCATATTCTTTTCTCATGCGGCTTTCAGGGACCAGAATTCTTATTTATCTGAAACTTGGTTTCCAGAGGTGCCCGATAAATGATCGACAAATTGAAGGTGACAAAGTAACGTTTCCATCACCTTTTTATTTATGGGAGGCTATGATGCCATCGATAAACACAGCGTCTGATTTAATCAATTATCAGGACGGCACAGTCGTGAGCAGAGAAGTGATCAAAAAGGATTCCGGCACGCTCACTTTTTTTGCCTTTGATAAGGGACAGGGGCTTAGCGAACATACCGCTCCATTTGACGCGTTTGTCTATATTCTTGATGGCAGTGCGGATATAATTATTTCCGGCAAAAAGAACAAAGTTAAAAAAGGTGAGTTTATAATAATGCCGGCAAATGAACCCCATGCGCTCTCTGCCTTGGAATGCTTTAAAATGATGCTGGTGATGATAAAGTAGATCTTTACTATTCATCATTCTCTTGACAGTGCCGGTTCGCCCGAAAACTACCCACGGTCCCGGAGTAAAAAGGGACGGAGTAAATCGGCTAAGTTGTTGAAAAGGCTAAGGTCAAGGTTAAGGTCAAGGCTGAGGCTAAGGATCTATTATAATAAACCTCGACCTCAACAGTTTAATAATGAATGAGTTAGCCCGATTGCTCCGTCTAAGGCTTTTTCAAAAGGTGCTTGGGCAAGAACCATGCATTTGCAATCATTGCAGGTATGAGTGCGCTTCCAATGCCCCCAACTACAAGTATCGAAGCTGAATAAAAAGCCCTTACACTCTACTATAAAAAAGTCGTGACTTTTTTATAGTAGAGTGTAAGGTAAGTCATATGATCCGCAGATATTTAGAAAGTGTAATTGCTCAACATTTAAGAATAAATCGCCAAATGGCCTTTATAGCTGGCCCAAGACAGGTGGGTAAAACAACCCTTGCCAAGAGTATGATTCCCAATCTAGAGCCGGCCATCAATTACTTCAACTGGGATGTCGCCGAGCACAGAAAGACTCTTCTGAAAGAAGTTTTCAGTGGCAAGACGGATCTCAAGGATGCGCGACGAAAGCTCATCGTTTTTGATGAAATCCACAAGTATCCACGATGGAAGAATACGCTTAAGGGACTCTTCGATATGAACGAGCCTGACACGCACTGGATAGTCACTGGAAGTGCGGCGCTCAATGTATATCGCAAGGGTCAGGATTCCCTTTTGGGTAGATGTTTTTCATATCATCTTTCCCCGCTTTCTGTTGCTGAAATTGCGGGAGGAGGAAATGTCAGGTCAGTGTCTCCTGACGATATCATAACCAGACAATTTGAGGTTTCTTCACCGGAACTTCTGGAAATTTTTTCTGTCTTGATGAACATGGGCGGATTTCCAGAGCCTTTTCTTAAAGGCGAAAAAAGTTTTCTTACAAGATGGAGGACAACGCGGCTTGAGCGCATCATCAATCAGGATTTGTCGAAAACGGAACACCTGAAGAATCTGCCATTGGTAGAAAATCTTATGTTATTGCTACCGGAAAGGGTCGGAAGTCCGCTGTCTGTGAACAGTCTTCGTGAAGATCTGGAAGTTCACCATGCTACGGTCAAACACTGGATCGAACTTTTAGAACGTGTGTTCTACGGTTTCACCATTAGACCCTATTTCAGAAAACTTTCAAGGTCTCTTAAAAAAGAGCCGAAATGGTATCTGTGGGACTGGTCAGAAATTACGGATGAAGGACTTCGTTTCGAAAATATGGTGGCCGTCCACCTTTTGAAATATGTGAACTTCGTAAATGATTCGGGCCTTGGAAATCTTTCTCTCCATTATGTAAGAGACAAAGAAAAAAGAGAGGTGGATTTTTTGATCTGCAAAGATAGAAAACCCGAAGTACTTATAGAGTGCAAATTGAAGGATAAAAATGTCCATGAAGCCCTTGCATATTATGGGGAAATACTGAACCCCAAAAGAATCATTCAACTGGTTGCAGAAAACATGAGTCCGTTGTCAATACACAAAAATTCCAAACCAATAGAGATCCTACCCGCCGCCACATTTTTAGCAGGGTTGGTGTAGGAGAAATAAACCCCACGGTCCCGGAGTAAAAAGGGACGGAGTAAAATAAACCCCACGGTCCCGGAGTAAAAAGGGACGGAGTAAATCAGCTAAGTTGTTGAAAAGGCTGAGGTCAAGGGTAAGGTTAAGGTTAAGGTCAAGGTTAAGCATCTATTATAATAAACCTCGACATTAACCTCGTCCTCGACCTCGACATTAGCCTTAACCTTAGCCTTGACCTAAACCTCGATCTTGGCCTCGACCTTTTTGCCGGATTAGAACTGGCTATCGAGGGAATATTTTATCGAAAGAGTGATGGTTGTGGGATAGTAAGGCAGGGGCGCAGACCTTTTTACGGTTTCTATCGCGGCCTCGTCTAGTATCTGCCGGCCGCAGCTCTCCTCGATCTTCAGCCACGCTATGTTTCCGGTTTCATCCAGCGCAAAAGATACCTTGGGCGCGCCGATGATGCCCTGTTTTCTGGCCGTTTGCGGGTAGTACTTTTTTTTGTCTATCATCTTCCAGATTAGGCGCAAGGTTTCGTCGTCACCGGTGGCCAATCCGGCCGAGCTAAGCGTGCCACCGCCTACTCCCTCTCCAGCTTTGCCGCCGGCCCCGCCGCCTGCTTTCGAGCTTTTTACCTTCTCGAAGGACGCTTCGTCGTCGGAAAATTTTTGCGGACGGGCCTTTTGCAATGTTTGAAATCCTAGACGTTGATCAACGCCCGAAATGACGCTTCCGGAAGGTCCGGAAAGCCAGACGCTTATCACTTCGCCAGCACTGCCGCCTGCGCCTCCGCTTGATTTGGACACGATCTGGATGCCCGCCCACAAAAAGAGCGCTATAGCCGCAGCATGCGCTATGACGGAGATTGCAAACCATGGTCTTGAAAATTTCATCGGCCTTAGAAGGCCATTTTACTTTCGTTCCGTCAACTATATGAAAATTGGAGATCTCATTATTTCTCTAATAATCGCCCATCAGCTCGCGTTACCCTGCATCGGCGCGGCCTGCGACGTAGGCTAGACTGAAGTTCCCCGCGAGGAGAATGCAAACAAACAGCCAAAATGTCATTTCCGCAAAAACTGGAATCCAGTTATTTCAATAAATTATGGTTCCCCGCCTTCGCGAGGACAAGAAAAGCGAATTCCCCGACAGGCTCTAGGTATATATTAGCTGTTCGGATCTTAAGGTGAGAAGTTCTTTGGGCGTTTGGGAAAAATTTATCAGATCTTCAATTTTTGCCGAAGCTATCGACTCGCGAAATGCGGACGATCCGGTGAGTAAATCTATGGCAGGCTTGTCGGCGATGAATTCGTATGGATCAGCACGCCATTTAAAACCCTTTTTAGAATACATCCTATTGACGATCCAAATGAAGGCAAGTCCTGTAAGATAGGGACGGAAGGTTTGTTTATCCGTTATGTGCCATCTTACGCCAAAGCACTCCTCATCGATCCACTTCTGTCTAGATGGAGTAAACGAAACGTCTTCGGCCGAAATACCGGGAAGGCCAAGCGAATTAAATTCCCTTGAAAGAACTTTTCCGTCTATGAAGGGAGCGCCCACGAGGAGAAATGGTTCATTCGTTCCCCGTCCTTCGGAGAGATTTGTCGCTTCTATAAGACACATGCCCGGATATAAAAGTCCGGCCTCGAAGGATTTCATATTAGGCGAGGGATCATGCCAGCAAAGCCCGGTTTCCGGCCACAACATCGACCGCTGCCAACCTTCCATCTTCATTATAGTGAGTGCGGCGCCGATCTCATATCGATCATTAACAAAATTAACGATTTCGCCGATGGTCATGCCATGCCTTGCCGGAAGCGAATAAAGCCCTACAAACGATTCAAATCCATCCTCAATTTTTCCACCTTCCACCAGCAGGCCGCCGATGGGATTTGGGCGGTCGCATACGATGAGTTCTTTTCCAAACTCGGCGCATGCCTTCATGCTAAGACACGCGGTCCAGACGTAGGTGTAATATCTGCTGCCTATGTCCTGAAGATCGACGATTAAGGTATCTATTTCAGCGAGCATCTCACCTGTGGGGGTTAAAGATTCCGGAGTGTTTCCGTAAAGGCTGTGCATGGGAACGCCCAGGTTTGGGTCTTTTCCGGACGAGACTGCCTCCATGTCCTGCGCTGAAAGCGAAACACCGTGTTCCGGACCAAAAAGGGCGGTTATTTCTCCAGAGTCGCCATGCGAAAGCACCTCTACAGAATTTACACCCGAAGAAGCTTTGCTGGCGCTGTTGGCGAGTATCCCAAGCTTCTTTCCACGCAAAACCGAAACTCCGCTCTTTGCCAGTATGTCGATGCCAAGTTTCATGAAGTAAACATAGCTTTTACAAGCTAAGCTCCTTTAAGAACCCGCCGTGCCCAATTAAGGCAACGGGCTCGTCAAGATAACGGTCCAGTTACAGAGCGAACGCAAAAACATCTTGCTCAAAAGTGACTCTGTTTGCTAGGTACGGTCTTGGAAGCGGATTTGTTTTGAGTTTCATTAAAAGTCCATTCCATGAAAACGACCGTTTCTGGCTTCTTCTATTGAGCCACTTCATCAGTAGTTTTAGACATATGTGATAGTAATGCCATGTCTTGCAATTGTGGTGTATCGCATAATAGGCGTAATGCCCACGAAGCTTCACCTTCGCTTCTTCCCACAATATTCTGAGCTTAAACCTGTTCCGATTCTGCTGAATCCAGAGCTTAAACTCAAGAATCTTCGCACGAAACTTTTGGGCCTCCGTTTTTAGCTTGAGACAATAGTTGCGTTTTCTGTCCTTGCCCCAGTAAAATGTAAAACCCAGAAAGTGAAACACCTCGTACTGTTCTTTGGCAAAACTTACTATCTTTGTCTTTGCATCGTTTAGTCGCAAATGACTTTGCGACATTCGTTCTTTAAGCGCCATTAGAAATTCCTCAGCGCTGGCTCTTTGCTTGAAGCAAAATATCACATCATCGGCGTATCTTACCATCTGCTGATGATGGTTTGCCCAATGCTCCTCGAACCATTCATCCAGAACGTAATGCAGATAGATATTGGCAAGAATCGGACTCGCTACTGACCCTTGCGGAGAGCCGACCTCGTTTACTGAGACTTTCTCTCCGTCACGGGATTGAGCCTTGAGCAGCTTCCAGATAAGACGCAAAAATCTCTTATCCACGATTCGCTCTCCCATGAATTCAAGCAGTTTGTCATGATTCATCGAATTGAAGAATTTTTCGATGTCCACATCTATCACTACCTTTCGTTCCCCATCTTTCAGCAAATGAAACACTCTTTTGATTGCCTTGTGGCAGCCTCGCTTTGGTCTAAATCCCAGAGACGAATCCAAAAACACTGTTTCATAGATTGCCTCAAGAACCATCGCTACTGCTCCCTGCACTATCTTGTCTTCAATAATGCTGATAGCAATCGGCCTGAGCCTTCCATCTGCCTTCGGAATGTGAACGATTCGCGCCGGTTTAGTGTGGTAGCTCCCCCTGTGGATTCTGGCGTGTAAATCCTCAAGGTTTGCTTCCAACTCCTTTCCATATTGCGCCTTCGTCACTCTGTCCACACCACTTGCCTTGCTCTTTCCCAGCATCTGGTATGCGCATCGAAGAAGCGGAATACTTATCTGGTGCAATAAATTATTGAACCGGGTTTCCCGATTTCTCCCTGCGACCTTTAGCCAGACATATGCCTGTGGCACCAACATCTCGCCTCTGAGGGCGTTTGGTGTTGCCTTGTGTCTGACGTTACCTTGTTGACCCCTTCGCTCCATGGTCGTTACTCATTTCCTTCCCGATAGCTGGCTTGCTACCTAGGTGTTTCGCTACTACGAGTCAATCTGACTTCTCCACTGACTAGAATCGTATCTTGCCTTCGTTAGGGCTTGATTACGGAAGCCGCAGTTTGCACCGCTCATCTGTGGAGACCTCCCAAGTTCCTACCAAAACCTTGAAAACATGCCGAGGTCTTGGACTCCGGTGGTGCCTGATTACTCTTTCCCTGATTTCTGTAATCAGATGTTGCCTTCGGCTTTTCATAGCACCTCGGCCACCACATTAGGTCACATCTAACGGAGCTCGATACCTTCAGGCCACTTAAGGCTTTACGGCCTGCCTTCTTTCTCGCTTGGGCTTCACGCTAACCCCTCGCGGGGTATCCCGTGCCAAGTCCGATACAGCGTGCGTCAGGTCGCTTCGCTGGCGAATCTCGCATTCGCAGGTATTTGATAAACTTCTTGGCGCACATGGCCTTGAGAGTATCCGATTTAAATCTTACTTGCCAGATCAAAAGTTGATCTGTCGCCACGTTACGCCATGTCAGCGCCATTGACAAAGATTGATGCATTAACTAATAACTTGCAGACGGTCTAGAGCTAGTTGGTTGAATTTTTTATAGCGGGAGGGTGGATGATCCCCCAAAAGACTTGTTATCGCTGTCAGATGAAAAACTACAGAGGCGCCGGACATATTCGTTTGTCCCGCGCCTTTTGATTTTAACAAAGGAGGGGTGATGGAAGTCGTATCTGGAAAGTCAGGGCTGCCGGCAAATGCCTACACCGAGCTCAAGCCGGGTGAGGTTTACATGCCGGTCGTTCCGGCAGGAAAGGGCGTGAAGGAATTCACGTTTCGCTCGATCTTCGTTGGAATTCTGATGGCCATACTTTTTTCTGGAGCCGCGGCATATCTTGGCCTCAAGATTGCGCAGGTGTTCGAGGCCGCGATCCCCATCGCCATTTTGGCTGTCGGTCTTGGCCAGATGTTTCGCCGCAAATCGACTATTTTGGAAAACGTAATCATACAATCGATAGGTGCGGCATCAGGACTTGTCGTGGCGGGCGCCATCTTTACGCTTCCGGCGCTTTTCATTCTGGGGCTGGACGATCATGTAAATCTTTTTCAGATTTTCATCGCAGCCACCTTCGGTGGTATTATCGGCGTCGTCTTTTTGGTGCCGCTACGCCGCTACTTTGTTGCCGATCAGCATGGCAAATTACCTTTTCCTGAAGCCACCGCTACAACGGAAGTTCTCGTTGCCGGCGAAAAGGGCGGGGCACAAGCCAAGATATTGGCTGTCGCTATGGTGATAGGCGGAGCCTACGACTTTTTAATGCTTGCCATGCATTCCTGGGCAGAGGAATTTACCACATCCATGATAGCGGTGTTTGCGCCTCTAACACACAAGATCAAGGCAGTGTTTTCGATTAACACGGGTGCTGCCGTCATGGGCCTTGGTTATATCGTGGGCCTTCGTTATGCGGTGATAATAGCGGTCGGTTCTTTTCTGTCTTGGTTCGTCTTCGTTCCGCTTTTCAATCATCTAGGCGGCTACATATCGATTGCCATTCCTCCGGCCGAAGGCGACATGACGATCGCTTCAATGAGCGCGCATCAAATATTTGTCTATTATGTCCGCTATATCGGTATCGGCGGCATTTTTGCGGCAGGTCTTATGGGCATAGTAAAGTCCATGCCTATAATCGTGCAGGCCTTTACCAAAGGTTTTAAGGAAATTTTCGCCTCCAGAAAATCTCACGAAGGAGATGAGGTCGTCGATAGGACCCAGCGTGATATTCCGATGTCGGTGGTTATGCTCATCATGGTTGCGCTTTTAGTAGGCACCTGGCTTTTCTTCAGATTCTCCGTGCTCAATGGACAATCCGATCCAAACACCATGAGCACTGTGGCCTTAGTCGTCGTGTTTGTTGTTTCTTTTCTTTTCACTACGGTTGCCGCTCGCGCGATCGCTATGGTGGGCATCAACCCGGTTTCGGGAATGACCATTATAACCCTTATCATTTCGTGCCTCATACTCGTAGCGGCCGGTCTCTCTGGACCATCTGGTATGATGGCGGCGCTTCTCATAGGCGGCATGGTGTGTACCGCGCTTGCCATGTCAGGTGGGCTCATCACCGACCTTAAAATAGGATACTGGATAGGTGCCACGCCTTCACGTCAGGAATGGTGCAAAATTCTCGGCACCCTTTTTGCCGCGGCAACGGTCGCTGCGGTTATCGTAATGCTAAATCAGGTCGATGGTTTTGTGGTCTCCGAGGCCCATCCGAAACCCTTGCCGGCTCCTCAGGCAAATGCCATGGCCGCAATCATCAAAGGGATCATGTCGGCCAAAGGAGCACCTTGGCTGCTTTACGGCATTGGCGCTGTTTTGGCCATTCTCATGGAGCTTTTGGGCATAGCTCCTTTAGCGTTCGCGCTTGGCATGTACATACCGCTGTCTTACAACACGCCGATTCTTCTTGGCGCCATCATTTCGCATCTGGTGATAAAGAGCGCAAAGGGCAACGAGGGGCTCGTCAATGCAAGACGTGAACGAGGCACTCTTATCGCTTCGGGTTTTATCGCCGGTGGTGCGCTTATGGGCGTGCTGGGTGCTGTAATACGCTTCATCGAAACCAAATACGAAATTGCGCTACTTCCAAGTTTTCACAACAGCGACACGGCGTTTGGCAACTGGCTTGGTGCCGCTATGCTCGCGGCAGTTTGCATCTATGTTTACCTAGACGCCAAGCGAGCCAAAGTAGAAATCTGATTTGATTTTGAAACCCCCGGTTGATCTCTCAACCGGGGGTTTTGTTTTGTGCATCTGGTGGAGCGCCTCTGCCAGAATCTACGGAAAGGAGATGGGCATGAACGCAAACGCAATAGAGTTCGGAGCAAAACAGGCTGTTGAAAACTGTCTCAATGTGAAGAGAGGTGAAAATGTAGTGATCATCACCGATCGCGAAACGGAGAGACTAGCCGATGCCTTGAAGAAGAAAGCCGCTGAAATTGGCGCCGAGGTCCAGAAATTCATCATGGAGGATTTCGGAACGAGACCCGATGACGGCGAGCACGCGATTCAGTTCCCATCGGCAATAGGCAATGCGCTCAAGAACGCGCAGGTCAGTTTCTATATAGCTCAGGGCAAAAAGGGCGAGTTGCAGAGTTTTAGAATTCCCATGCTCAAAGTTGTCGAGGAGCACAAGCTGCGTCACGGTCACATGCCCAACTTTATAGAAGATATGATGAGTCAGGGAATGGCTGCCGATTACACGAAGATTCAGGAGATTTCCAAAAAGGTCTATAATCTGGCGTCGAAGGCCAAGCAGATCAGAGTCACAACCTCCGGCGGAACCGATGTCACCGCGACATTTGACCAGAAATATAAATGGGTAATTTGCGATGGCAACATAAAGGCGGGGCACTGGAGCAATCTGCCAGACGGCGAAGTTTTCAGCAGCCCGGTCGATACCAAAGGAAAGGTCGTCGTCGATGGATGTTTGGGCGATTTTTTTAACAAGAAATATGGCGATCTGTCGAAAACGCCGCTTTCGTACGAGTTGCAAAACAGCAGATGCGTTAAAGGCAGCGTTCGGTGTTTAAATGCCGAACTTAAAAAAGAGTTCGAGGAATATACATTCAATACCGATGAAAATTCCGACCGGGTAGGAGAGTTCGCAATCGGCACAAACATAGGACTCACAAAGCTCATCTGCAATCTCTTGCAGGATGAGAAATTTCCGGGCGTCCATATCGCTTTGGGTAGCCCGTACCCGGACAAGACCGGAGCGGAGTGGGAAAGTACTGCCCATAACGACGGCGTGATGCGCAACGTGACGATCGAGATAGACGGAAAAAAGATCATGGAGAACAGCAGGTTTTTGATTTAAAAGGATTTGACGGATCCGCAAAAACCCTGCAGGCCGAAAGCTTGCGGGGTTTTTTGTTGATAATCCCGCGGAAATTCTGCTATGCCTTTCGGAAATAAAACCAAGAGAGGTGCAAGATGGCGACGATGAAGAGGATGATTGACGATTTTGTGAAATACACAAAAATCAACACGAAATGCGATCCCGAAAGCAAAAGCTCTCCTAGCTCGCCGGGCCAGCTCGAACTCGCAAAAATCGTGGCCGAAGACTTCAAGAAGGCCGGTGCCGATGAAGTCGAACTTCAAGATGATGGGTTCCTCTTTGCAACTATCAATGAAAATATTCCCGACGGCCACCCGGCGAAGGGAAAGGTTCCGACGCTTGGGTTTCTTTCGCATCTCGACACAGCAGATGAAGCTCCGGGCAACAATGTAAAGGCACAATTTATAGAAAACTATCAAGGCGGCGATATAAAATTTCCGGGCAATCAAGAGCTTGTTCTCAATAGTGAAAACGCCCCGCATCTTAAAAACTGCATCGGGCATACGATAATCACAAGCGACGGCACGACACTTTTAGGCGGAGACGACAAGGCCGGCATTGCAGCGCTTGTCGAGGTAGTTCGTCAATTCAAAGAAAATCCCAAAATACCACACGGCAGGATAAGAATAGCCATAATTCCTGATGAAGAAATAGCCGTTGGAACAGAGAAGTTAGATCTTAAAAAATTCGGCGCGGACATCGCCTACACCGTAGATGGCGGAGAAATGGGCGAGATCGATATCGAGAGCTTCAACGGATTCAAGGGGAAAATTTCCGTCGAAGGATATGCGGCGTTTCCCGGATACGGCAAGGGTGTTTATCTCAACGCCACTTTGGTGCTTTCGAAATTAATCGCCATGATGGAACCGAAGAGATGGCCGCAAAATGCCGCTGGTCGCGACCCAATTTGGTGGGTGCACAATCTAAGCGGTGAGGTGGCAAAGGCCGAGGCCACTGTTTTTCTCCGCGACTTCGACCTCGAAGGGATCGAAGAGCAAAAACGCCTGCTTAATACGTATCGAGATGCGCTGCTTAAGGAATTTCCCAAGGCCAAGATATCGATCGAGGTAGGTGAAATGTACAAGAACTACAAATATGAACTGGAAAAAGATCCTCGCGTCGTTGAATATGCCAAAGAGGCCATGGAAAAAATCGACATCAAACCTAAGCAAAATTACGTTCGCGGCGGAAATGATTCCTGCCATCTTTGTTTTAACGGCCTTCTTTCCACAAATCTTTTTATAGGCATGCAGAATATGCACAGCTTCACCGAGTGGAATACGGTAGAAACGATAGAGGCGGCGGTCAAGACGATCGTTTCGCTGGCGAATGTATGGGTCGAGCATGCCGGTTAATAATTGGAGAAAATATGACACTTGAGATGATCAGCACCGACAAAGCTCCCGCGGCAGTAGGCCCTTACAGTCAGGCGGTTCGGGCCGGTAATATCCTTTTTTGCTCAGGCCAGATTCCGATCGATCCGGCTACAGGTGAGCTCAAAACCTTTGATGGAAATGTGGCGGAGCAGACAAAACTTGTGATGAATAACTTAAAAGCGGTGCTGGCTGCCCGGGGTCTTACGTTTAAAGACGTCGCAAAAACGACGATCTTTCTTTCCGATATGGGCAATTTCGCAAACGTCAACGAAATCTATGCCGCCTATTTCGGCGACTACAAACCGGCGCGCGCCTGCGTCGCTGTCAAGACGCTTCCCAAAAATGTCGATGTCGAGATAGAAGCGATAGCGTATATCGAAAATTAGGTGTTGTGTCCGTACGTACCCTTAATTATACATGACGCTCTGTATAGGAGGAAAAATGAACGATCTAACCCATCTGGCAGAACCCTATAAAATCAAAATGGTAGAGCCCATAAAAGTGCTTTCCCGGGATGGACGAGAAAAGGCAATCAAAGAAGCCGGCTACAACACCTTTCTGTTAAAAAGCGCAGATGTCTGGATAGACCTCCTCACCGATTCCGGCACTGCGGCGATGACCGACTATCAGTGGGCCGGAATGATGCTAGGCGACGAGGCCTATGCCGGCAGTAGAAATTTCTATTTTCTGGAAGAAGTTGTGCGCGACATAATGGGCTATAGACATCTCGTACCAACGCATCAGGGACGTGCCGCCGAGCATATACTTTCGCGTTATTATATAAAACCGGGCGATCATGTTCCGGGCAATATGTATTTCACGACCACGCGTCTTCATCAAGAAATGGCCGGCGCAACATTTCACGACGTCATCATCGACGAGGCGCACGATCCTTATACGGAACTTCCGTTTAAGGGTAACGTCGATCTCATAAAACTTGAAAAACTTGTGGAGGAAGTAGGCGCGGAAAAAATTCCCTACATAACCGTCGGCGCTCCGGTGAATATGGCTGGAGGCCAGCCGGTGTCCATGGCCAATATGCGCGATGTCTCACATTTTTGCCGCAAGCGTGGGATAAAAGTCGTGCTCGACGCTGCCAGAATTCTCGAGAATTGCTATTTTATAAAGAATCGCGAGGAAGGCTACAAAAACAAGACGCTAAAAAATATCTGTCGCGAGCTGTGTTCCTACACAGACGCCTGTACGATGTCGGCAAAGAAAGATGCTTACGTAAATATCGGCGGATGGCTTTCCATGAATGACGAAGATTTTTTCACCGAGGCAAAAAAACAGGTCGTGGTCTATGAAGGTCTTCACACCTACGGCGGCATGGCAGGTCGTGACATGGAAGCGGTGGCGCGTGGGTTTAAAGAGGCCACCGAAAATGAGGAGATCGTCTCGTGGCGAATCGCTCAGGTGGAATATCTGGGACATGGGCTTATGCAGGCCGATATTCCAATCGTCCGTCCAATAGGCGGGCATGCCGTTTTTGTGGATGCCAAGGCTTTTTTTCCGCATATATCGCAGGACGAATTTCCAGCGCAGACGCTTGCCGCCGAGCTTTATGTGGAAAGCGGTGTGCGCACGATGGAGCGCGGCATCGTTTCCGCAGGGCGGGACCCTGAAACGGGAAAAAATCGATATCCCAAGCTCGAACTCGTAAGGATCACCATTCCAAGACGCGCCTATACGAACTCGCATATGAATGTCGTGATCGAAGGAGTTAAGAATCTATGGAAGAGAAGAAATGAGATAAAGGGCCTAAAAATGGTGTTTGAACCCGAGTCTTTGCGCTTTTTTCAGGCAAAATTCGAAAGAGTTTAGGGGTTTTAAGGCGGCTTGACAACCCGGCAGGCCTTGGGTTAGCTTCCGGCGCGTTTAATTTTTCGCTGCAATTCCGTGACGAAAATGATTTTTGAAATTAGGGCACTTCTAAAAACCTGCTTATGACTGTCATCCCCGAATGGTGTCGTCGGGGATCCAGTCTAGAAAAGCCGCATGAGAAAAGAATATGGCTGGATTCCCGCTTTAAGCATGCGGGAATAATAAGATGACAATCGTTTGATGATGGTTTTTTTAGAGATCCCCATTAGTTATTTTAAATTTGTGTGTTTAATGCGCCTGTAGCTCAGTGGATTAGAGCACTTGACTACGGATCAAGGGGCCGGGGGTTCGAATCCTCCCAGGCGCGCAACGACTTTTCGCCAGAAAAGTCGTCCTCCATTTTCCATTTTCCATTTTTCATTTTCTTATTTTCTGGGGTTTCTTGCTGTTGACGAGGGCGAAAAGTCGAGAAAATAGAAAATGGTTGATAGAAAATAGAGGTAAAATCAAAAATGGCGTTTCAGTTTGAAAAGCTCGAGGTATATCAGAAGGCACTTTCCATACCGCTCAACATCGCCGAAGGCAACGGTCGCTGGCACAAGGGTGAGAAACGCCAGTTCTTCTGGATCGCGAGGGGCTCTGTATTTGAGTGTGTGCCGATCATGCAGGTCTTGTACCGTAAGAATCTTATCAATGAACAACAGTATGCTGGATATTACGACCATCTTGATATCATCGCCAAAATGCTCACAAATCTCGTGAAATCGGTGGAGGAATTGAAAAGATGAATATCAAGGAGCTGACTGCCGACGAAGAAATTCAATCTTCATGGGAGATCATGAAGGAGCTCCGAGCCGATCTGGTCGAGTCTGAATTTATTGAATTCGTCAAGGCGATGAGGCGTGAGGGATATCGCCTGTTCGGCCTATTCAAAGACAATACGCTCGTTTCTGTTGTTGGGTTCGCCATACTCATAAATCTCTACTACAAGCGTCATGTCTGGATTTATGATCTTGTGACAAAAGAATCAGAACGGTCTCGCGGTTACGGAAGCGAAATGCTGAAGTTTGTGGAGGCAGTGGCCAAAAACGAAGGGTGTGAAATTGTTGCCCTTTCTTCAGGTCTTGAACGAGCCAGTGCTCATCGGTTCTATGAAGACAAGTTTGAATTTACAAAATCGAGTTTTGTCTTCAAAAAAATGATTTGAGTCACCGATGCCGTATTTTAACTATGAATGATTGATAAGCAGGTTCGACATCTTTCCTTAGATCACAATTGCCGTGGCTTCAATTTCGATGTCTATGCCCGGCATTGGTGACGGCGCCTGAATCGAGACCTTGGCAGGTTCTGTGCCTTCTTCAAAATAACAGGCATAGACCTCATTGATCTCTTTGCGGTACTTGGGGTCCCTCATATAAATGACAATCTTCACGATATCATTCATCGAAGAGCCACTGGATTCGAGCAAAAATTTGATATTATCCATGGCTCGCCTTGTTTGCTCCTTGATATCGCCCATTATTATCTCACCAGTTCTGAGATCGCATGATAATTGACTCGATAAAAACAGAAGGTTCCCGGCCTTGATTACATGATGAAAAGTGCCCGGCCTATTGTTGAATAAGTTTTTGCTTCGTCCGGAATTTATGGAATTTATTTTTGGTGAGCTCATCCTCCTATAATTGCATTTCAAGTGGATTATCGGAGGATGTTTTGTATTGACTATCCTCCTATAATAGATAATAATGACAATTATAGGAGGATAGTATGGTGGTTAAAAAAAATGATTATCCATCCAAATTTATTGGGAGAAGGCACGAATTGGGCCTGCTCACAAGAGAGTACGAAAAAAAAGGTGCTAGCCTTATTGTCCTGTATGGTCGCAGAAGGGTCGGAAAAACGCGTATGGTAACGGAATTTTATAAGGACAAAAGCTTGTGGCACTTTGACGGCATCGAAGTTGGAGGCAAGGCAGTTCAAATAAGAAATTTCATGAACCAGTTATCGACGCATACCGATAATGACATCTATAAATCTGTGGGGTGTTCTTCATGGCTGGATGCACTTAAACTTTTGGACAAGGTTGTTTCGGAGAGCAAAGAAGGTTACAAACGGACAATTTTTTTTGATGAATTTCAATACATGGCCGCGAGACAGGAAGAATTGGTTGCGGCTTTAAAATGGGCTTGGGACAATTTATGGCAGGACAAAGAAGGTTTTACCATGGTTCTTTGTGGATCTGTGGCATCTTTCATGCTCAAGAAAGTTGTCGAATCATCGAGTCTCTACGGTAGAATCAAGCTTGAAATATGTTTGAAGCCAATTAGCATTCCGGAGACGTATGATTTTTTTGGAGGCAAGAAGTCAATAAGAGAAATCTGTGATTTATACATGTTTTGTGGTGGAATTCCTGAATATCTCCTGCAAATAAATCCCAAAGAGTCGATATTTCAAAATATTTCGCGGCTGGCATTTGCCAAAGACGGTTATTTTCTGAGGGAGTTCGATAGAATTTTTAAGGACACTTTTAGCGAAGAAAAAATTTATCGAAAAATAATCACAGCCCTTAGCAAATACAAAAGTCTTAAAATTCCAGAGTTGACGGGCATGTTAAAGGTTTCGGGCGGCGGCGGATTTGTTGATTACATGCAAAATCTTGAATCGGCCGGGTTTGTGAGGAGCGTTGTGCCCTGGAACAGGCCTCAGGACAGCAAGTTGAGGCGATATCAGCTGGATGATGAATATATCTTTTTTTACTTCAAATTTATTTATCCCAATCTGAAAAAGATTGAAAATAATCAAGACATCAATTGGGGAATTTCTCTCTTGAAAGGCCCTGTCTATAAGTCGTGGGCCGGCTTTGCATTCGAACGGATAGGTATCAAGCATGTGCCACAACTCACGAAAATTCTAAATATCGACCAGCTTGTAAAAAATTATGGACCTTATTTTAGTAGGGCATCGAACAGCAAAGATGCCTTTCAGATAGACCTTTTATTCATAAGGCATGATCCGGTAATTACGGTATGTGAATTTAAGTATTATGATGGTCTCATAGGAAAATGGATCATCAAGGAAATGGAGAACAAGGTCTCACTTCTATCTAACGAAAACAAGACCATTGAAAAGGTCTTGATCACCACCAACGGCATTACAGACGACCTGAAAGAGACCAACTACTTTTCCAGCGTGGTTCTTTTGAATGAATTGTTTGGGGTTGGTGTTTCATAATTCCGGGGACACGATACTTAATTCGGAGAAGCATGGAAAAACACTATCCGGCTATAACCTCTTTGATTTCGGGAAATTCGCGCTTGAGCTCGGCCTCGACGCCGGCCTTGAGCGTCATTAGCGAAAACGGGCAACAACCGCATGCGCCGGTTAGTTTCACGACCACCGTGTTGTCGTCGCGGATGTCTAAAAGCTCCACGCCGCCGCCATCGGCCGCGAGCCTTGGCCTCACTCTATCGTTTAAAATTTTCTCCACAGCGGCTCTGTCCATAAATCCTCCTGTTTAAAAAATATCGAAATATCTGCTAGCATCGGGCGGCTGGATATGCAATTGAAAAGCTCCTCCAGAGGAGAAAAGAGATTATGACGATCCAAGAAAAGCGCGCCAAAAGGAACTGGTTTTTGTTCATGCTTGGCTACTTCAGCTTCGGCTATATGTTTTTAAACTGGCTGGCCTCGGGCAAAACAGTTCACTACGACCTATCGCTTGCTTTTGAGAACCAGATACCATTCATCCCCGCCTTCATCCTTGGTTACTGTTGTGTGTATCTGGGCATGTTTGTCGCATTTTTTGTGATAGATACTGTGCAGGATTGGCAGCGCACCGTAGTATGTTTTCTCATAATGACGACAGCCTGTTATGTCACTTTCTATTTTTTCCCGGTCAAGATGTCGATGCGCCCCGATCTTGCGGGACATGATGGAATATTTTATTCAATAACAAGATTCATCTTTGCCATAGACCTTCCTTATAACTGTTTTCCATCGCTTCATGTCGCCTTTCCCACCTTTGCCACACTTGTAGCTTGGAAAAATCACAAGACAGCACGGTGGACGCTTCTTGCCATGGCCGTCATAGTCATGGTGTCGGTCGTTTTGGTCAAGCAGCACTACATAGCCGATGTGTTGGCCGGGGTTGCGGTATCGCTTGGAAGTTTTGCGATAACCGTAAAAACCGAGCGGCTATGGAAAGGGTTTTTTTCCGACAAACGCCCGGGCTGCGCCTTGGCGTTAGACCTTTGAATGGATTACGTCTATAGATTCTATCCCATCGTGCAAGACCACGCCTAGATCGGCGAAGATGTTTGGGCTTTCTTCCTTCATCAGCCGAAACATGGTTATGGCAAGCTCCCGTATTTCGGTATCGGCATGCGAAGATCCCCGCATTTCAAAAAAATGACGGAGAGCTCTGGCATTGGCGGTGATGAATATCTTCGTTTCACAGGCATTGGGAAGGACGGATCTCGCCGACTGGCGCACTATCTTTCTGCGGTCGGTCTTGGGCATAGCGGGGAAAAGTTCCTCGACATAGGGGTCGGTGGCATCCACGAGCTCAAGATAGGTTTTGTGGGCGGATTCTATGGCAGCGAGCCATTTCGCATAAAGCTCTTCGTTATCACGATAAAGAGGGGGACAAACATATCTGGCATCTGATTCATCGACATATCTCTGGCTTAATTGTGAATACCCCCATCCCGCCCGATGCCTTATAAGTTCATGCGTGAGAGAGCGACTAATTCCGGTGATAAGAAAATTCCAAACCGCATGCTCTAGCACCGAACCATGATGACTTGAAATTATCCTTTCAAGATATTCGGTGTTGGTTTTTCTGCCCTTATCAAATGACATGTAACACGTTCTGCCGGCAATCTCGGCAATGATCTCTGCTGGCACGTCGGTATCTGTTTTAAAGGCCAGTCCCTCGTCGTCCAGAAAGGCTTCAAATATCTTGCTGTCTAAAATCTGCCTGCCTACAAGATATACCCTCGGTTCTGTGATTACTTTCTCGCTCATTCCTTCCTTCATTCCTTCCCCCCCCTAAATCATACAGGCCAGTATTTACAAGTTACGAACACCCCATAGAGTTGCCGCAATTGAGACATTTATAACAGGCCCCGTTTCTGACGGTCATGTGTCCACATTGATCGCAAAATGGGGCATCTCCCATCATGCCCTGAAGCTGAAGGTTGGCACCGTGGCTTGCCTTCTTGCCCTTGCCTTGATGGTGCGCGTCGGCTATCGAAACCACGACGTTCCCGGCTGTGGAGGCCTGCAAACCTCCGGCTGTGACCTTCGTTGTCGGCCTTGGCACAGAAAACACAGCGCCGGACTGACTGGCCGCAGTTTTCTTTTTGGATTTTTCCTCTTCGTTTTGTCTGGCCATCTCGTTTGTGACTTCCATGTTTACATCGTCATCCTTGGTGGGCTTTACCTGAACAAAATCTGTTCTACCAAGATACTCCATGCCAAGAAGGCGAAAAACATAGTCTATAACAGAAGTCGCCATTTTTATGTTTTGATGATCGCAAACTCCTTGGGGTTCAAAGCGCGTAAAAGTAAAACAATCGATATATTCCTCCAACGGAACGCCATATTGAAGACCAAGCGATATCGCTATGGCAAAGCAATTCATCATGCTCCTAAAAGATGCGCCCTCTTTGTGCATATCGATAAATATCTCGCCTAGATGGCCATCCTCATACTCGCCGGTTCTTAAATAAACTTTATGCCCGCCTATCCTCGATTCCTGAGTGAAGCCTTTGCGTTTTTTGGGAAGGCGCCTTCTGCGAAGGGCGGGTTTTTGTGAAACCTCGTCGGGTTGCCCGGCTGCGATACCGGCGGAGACCTCGGCGATTTTTTTCTTTTCCTCTCTTTTAGATATCGCCTGAAGCGGTTGGGCATGTTTAGACCCGTCGCGATAAAGCGCCACGGCCTTAAGTCCCAACTTCCAGCAATCGTAATATATTTTTTCGACTTCCTCGACGGTCGCCTCGTTTGGCAGGTTTATGGTCTTCGATATTGCGCCGGAAATGAACTTCTGGGCGGCGGCCATCATCTTTACATGTGCCATTGGTGCCAGATAGCGTTTGCCGTACCTGCCGCATCTGTTTGCGCAGTCAAATACGGGAAGATGCGCGTCTAAGAGGTGAGGGGCTCCCTCTATGGTCATGTGGCCGCAGATTGTGCGTGAAGCCTCTTCTATCTGATCATCGGAATAGCCAAGCGACTTGAGAAGGTTGAATCCGGGTTCGCCGTATTGTTCCTCGATAAAACCAAAACGCGCCATCGCCTCCTTGCCTAGGACATGCACGCTGAAGGCATAGGAAAGTTCGAACACTCCCGGAATCGCTTTTTCTACCTTGGCGATGTCCTCTTCGGTAAAGCCTTTATCGCGAAGATTGTGCGTGTTTACGTGCGGAACATCGTTTAGACAGTTGCTGCCATTTATGTAGGCGAGGATGTCGGTTATCTGGGTCTGGCTGTAGCCTAGCTTCCCAAGCGCCATTTCAACTGATTTGTTGACGATCTTAAAACCTCCGCCTCCCGCCAGCTTTTTGAATTTCACTATGGAGAAATCCGGTTCGATGCCTGTTGTATCGCAATCCATTAAAAGCCCTATTGTGCCGGTAGGCGCAAGAACCGTCACCTGTGCATTTCTAAAACCAAAGCGTTCTCCCAGAGTGTAGGTTTCATCCCAAAGCGCGCGAACCTTTTTTACGAGTTTGGGATGGCCGAAGTTTTCCGAGATTTCGTAGGCTAGGTCTCGGTGCATCCTTATGACCTCTAACATGCACTCGCGATTTTTTGCATATTCGTCAAAGGCACCCTTCGTTGAGGCTATCTCGGCAGATGCTTTGTAGGAGGCGCCTTGCATGAGTGCCGTCAGGGCCGAGCAAAAGTCGCGACCGGCCTCAGAATCGTAAGGGATGCCCGAGACCATGAGCAAAGTGCCAAGATTGGCATAGCCAAGCCCAAGGGGCCTGAACAGATGGCTGTTTTGTGCTATCGGCTTTGTGGGATAGGAAGAAAAATCCATCAAAATTTCCTGAGCCATGGTGAACACCCGGCATGCGTGCATGAAGCCTTCAACGTCGAAGACGCCTGTGGTCTCATCGTGAAATTTCATGAGATTGATAGATGCGAGGTTGCAGGCGCTGTCGTCTAGGAACATGAACTCGCTGCATGGATTCGAGGCATTGATGCGGCCTGAAATTTTGCAGGTGTGCCACTTATTTATCGTGGAGTCGAACTGAAGGCCGGGATCGGCGCAGCGCCAAGTGGCATCGGCTATGGCACCCATGATTTTCCGCGCCGGAATAGTGTCGCACTTCTCGCCTGTGGTGCGCATGACGGTGTTCCAGTTTTCGTTGTTGAGATAGGCATACATGAAATCATCGGAGAGCCTTACGGAGTTGTTGGAATTTTGCCCCGAAACGGTTTTATAGGCCTCGCCGTTGAAATCGGCGGGATAACCCGCCTCGATGAGTGCCGCGACCTTCTTTTCCTCTTTCACTTTCCATTCGATGAAATCCATGATCTCGGGATGCTCGACATCCAAACATACCATTTTTGCCGCCCGGCGTGTGGTGCCTCCGGATTTGGTTGCACCCGCACCTCGGTCTAGCACCTCAAGAAAGCTCATGAGTCCGGAGCTCGTTCCACCGCCCGAGAGTTTTTCATACCTAGAACGTAGAGCAGAAAAATTTGTGCCGGTTCCAGAGCCGTATTTAAAAAGTTTCGCCTCGCTTCTGGCCAGATCGAATATGGACATCAGGTCGTCGTTGATCGATTGTATAAAACATGCCGAACATTGCGGGTTGGCATAAGAATTGGCGGTTTCTACAAACTGCTTGCTCTCGGGTTCGAAGCGCCAGTTGCCGCCGCTCCCCTCTATTCCATAATGATGATACAACCCACAATTAAACCACACGGGCGAATTGAATGCGCCTATCTGGTTTGCAATCATGTACTTAAGTTCTGCTTCGAAGGCATCGGCGCTGTCGGTCGATGAAAAGTAGCCTCCGGCATTTTCTCCAGCCCACCTTATCGTCTCGGCTATTCTTTTTACTACCTGACGTACGGATTTTTCGTGTTCTGTCTTGGGAACACCGCGCTTTCTGAAATATTTTGAAACAACGATGTCCGTGGCAAGCTGCGACCAGCCTTTTGGGATTTCGGCATCTTCCATGCGAAACACGACCGAACCATCGGGATTTGAAATAATACTGTCGCGCTTTGAATATTCGATATCGTCTAGTGGGTCGCGACCAGATATTGTAAATCGCCTAGAGATATTCAGGCCTTTTGCAGCGGCCTTGATCTCGGGGAAGCCTTCTGCCTTTGCGCGAATTTCTTTTTTAGCCATCTTAGCCATCATCTCCTCCATTTTAAGGACAAAAAAACCGTTGCGAGTCGCATAATAACCAAAATGCCCGACAAAACGCCCGCTACGGCTCTGTGGATAACATCTTACGAAAAAAACAAGTGTTATTGGGTAATTATACAACTTATACACATATTTTCAACCGCTTTATCCACAACATGTAGTATAGTCACCCATGGATTAACCACTACATATTGTGTCGTCAAACAAAAAATCTTAAAAAGTCCTTTTGCCTTGCTTCCTTCGTAAAATTGAGGATATACGGCAAAAAGCCGTTGGCGGTTTAATCTATAAATGCTGTAAGATGGAGACCGCACCCTCCCTAAAAGCTGCGCCATATCGGCAATGCAGGGCGACAACGGGCTTAAAGGTTTGAATGGCTGCGTTTGCGGCCCGGGTGCGAAAAAATTATTGTTTCATAAAATGTTATGACCCCTATTTTGGAGTGACCCTAAAAATGTCCCACCTAGACGAAGAAAAAAAAATTGTAGATAGAAATCTAGGCGACGAATGGATCGACTGGGACGGCAAAAATGAAGGTTCGCCGTCGGCCGGCAAAGGGCTATTTCTGGCATCTGCCTATGCCGTAATTTTGGCTGTCGATTTAATTGCATTCTTTCTAGTCTATATGATTTCGCCGCGCCTTTCCCTGTGGGCGGGTTGGTTGCCTTTTGTAGCGTGGTTTGTGGCGATTTCCTTTGGAGTGATATCCTTCGTCTGGCTTACCCAGATGACTTTGACCATCCTGTCATCTCGCGATCTCATAACCTTGAAGAGTTGTATCTGGATCTTGCTAGATATCATATTTGCCGGAATATTTCGCCTAGCCTCACTTTTTGGAATTTCGAAAGATAAAATGGGCAATTCATTCATCACGGCCTACAATGAAATTTCCCGGGCTACAAAACCCAAAGGCCGAAAGGAAAAGCTGCTCATCCTTCTTCCAAGGTGCCTGACAAAAGAACAGTTAAAAGAAATAACCGGCCTTAAAGACGTCTATCCCATAAATATACACGTCGTGTCCGGCGGAGAATTGGCCAGAAAAAAGGTGAAAGAGTTAAGACCTACAGCCGTCATAGGCGTTGCGTGTGAAAGAGATCTCATAAGCGGAATACGGGATGTAGGAAAAAAGATCTCGCTTATAGGCATACCCAATCAACGTCCGGAAGGTCCCTGTAAAAATACAATAATCGACATGAAGGAGCTTATAGAGGCGATAGAATTTTATGTCGGGCCTCCTGCAAAATGACGCGGCGCGCAAGGGCCTGTGTTTGGCGGCCGTCCTTCCTGTTGATTTACATTTTTCATGCTGCTAATCTCCGCGCCCAATGAAGAAATTCCTTATCGTAATTCTCGTCTTTTTCGTCTTTCAGTCAGGCTGCGGTGCCAAAAAGATGGCCACAAACGTGGTCGGAAAAATATCCACCGATGGAATGGTTTCGGTGGAAGACGAAACTGATCTTTCCTTTGCGCGCGAATCAGCGCCGGCGCTCATCAAAGTTTTGGAGGTGCTAAGCTACGGAAATCCCAAGGACCGGGGAACTCTCATCTTGCTTTCTCGCGCCTATGGCCAATACGCGTTCGGTTTTCTCGAACAGGAGTTGCTTTCGATTTCCAGAGGTTCTGCCGATTACGGCGCAACAAGGCAGCGTACGAATCTTTTCTATGCCCGGGGAAAGGATTACGGTCTAAAAGCCTTGGAAACCCTAGGGCCGTTGAAAGGCAAAATAAACGCCCCTTTTCCGGAATTTAAAAAGGCGCTTTCAAGGCTTGGAAAAAAATCAGTACCGGCGCTGTTTTGGACGGCCTTTTCGTGGGCAGGATGGCTTAATCTAAATTCCGACGATCCATCTGCCATAATCGCTTTGCCCAAGATAGAAGCGATCGTGGGGCGAATCCTAGAGCTTGATGGAAATTACTATTTCGGTTCGGCGCATGCCCTGTTGGGCGTGTTAAGTGCGTCGAGGCCGGCGATGTTTGGCGGAAATGAGGAGCTTGCCCGGCAGGAATTCACCAAGGCGTTTGAAATATCGCCAAACTATCTAATGACCAAGGTGCTTTTCGCTCAATATTACTGCAGGAGAATAAACGATCCTTCGCTTTTTGAAGAGACCCTTGGCTCAGTGCTTTCAGCTAACGTGTCGCCCCCCTTGGGCGCGGGTCTTGCCAATAATCTCGCAATAGAGCGGGCTCGCACGTTAATTTTTAAGAAAAAAGAACTTTTTTAGGAGGATTTAGATGAAAACAAGGCTTACAGGGTTCTTTTTGGCGAGTTTTCTGCTCTTTTTTGCAACTGTTTCACATGCAAAGACCGAAATAAAAATGGCGATACTCGCCCCGGAAAATTCAACCTGGTTTACTGTGATGAAGCAATTAGATGACGAGCTTCGCCAAAAAACTGCGGGAAGGGTGGAGCTTAAAATCTATGCCGGCGGGGTTTTGGGAGATGAGCGCGATGTGATACGCAAAATGAGGATAGGACAGATACATGCGGCGGGTTTTACAGGGCTCGGGCTTGGCATAATAAATCCCGAGGTGCGGGTTTTGGAACTTCCGATGCTCGTCTCAAACTATAAAGAGGCCGATGCACTGGCCGCAGCGCTTCAACCAAGACTCGAAAAGGGTTTTTTAGACAAGGGTTTTGTCCTTTTAGGTTGGGCGGAGACGGGATTTGTAAACATCTTTTCAAATAAGCCTATAAGTTCGCGCAAGGACATGGACGGAAAAAAGATGTGGGCTTGGGAGGGGGATCCTCTCGTGGAAATGATGTATAAGGTTTTTAAAATAGTACCTATACCCCTGCCGTTGACCGATGTGTTGACATCCCTCCAAACGAACTTGATAGATGCGGTGTACGCGCCTCCGCTTGCCGCGATTGCCCTTCAATGGTTTACACAAACCAAATACATAACCGATCTCAAGCTCGCCGATTCCACAGGCGGCATACTCATAACGAAAAAGGCGCTCGAGATGCTTTCCGCCTCCGATTCGCAGATACTAAAAGATGTCGTAAGAAAATATTCAAAAATACTTGTCGAAAAAACTCGCGAGGATAATGAAAAGTCCTACAAAACACTTCTCTCTGCCGGGCTTTCCGAGGTGAAGGTGTCTCAAAAAGATTTGGAGATGATAAAATCCACATCTAAAACCGTGTGGAACGATCTCGCCGGAAGGCTTTATCCAAAAGCGCTTCTAGACGAGGCCATTTCCGCAGTCGAAAAGGCGAGATCTTCTGGCAACTGACCAATAATTATGAAAAGGGCATCTAAAAAAACTACTGTTTTGGGGATTTCTAAGAATCGTCTGGATGGTCAATGCGCGGTACCCACGCATTGACACTTCAGCATTTGATGTCCTCCTTTGGAGGACCGCAAACCGTTGAAGGTCGCAAGGCACCAAGGCAGAGGCCGGCCGAGTCGTACTTGAAGTACGTCGCAGGCCGCGCCGATGGAGGGCAACGCAGCAGATGGGCGGTTATTAGAAATCCCCAAGAGTCTTTTTATGAGCAACGGAGGATTTTTTGTGCAGCGCCTTATAGATTTTTTTAGCTTTATAGACAGGACCTTTGCCAGAATAGTGGAGATGTTGCTTGTCTTCATAGTTTTGTCGATGGTTGGTTTTGTCGTCTTGCAGGTGGTTTTGCGAAATTTCTTCGATAGCGGGATACCGTGGGCCGATGTTGCGTCAAGGCATATGGTATTATGGATAGCCTTTCTAGGCGCCATGCTTGCAACGAGAAGTCGTCAGCACATAGCCATAGACGTCATAACGAGGATACTTCCCAGAAAATCCAGAAATGCGCTAAGGATCGTTCTAGATTCTCTGGCCTGCTTCATATCGTTTCTTCTCGCAAAGGCCTCGTACGCTTTCGTCCTCGAAGAGATGGCGATGAAAACGGAACTTTTTATAGGCATTCCCACATGGGTGGCCCAGATCGTCATTCCGTTTGGCTTTGCGATGATATCTCTTGAATATGCGATAGGCGTGGCGCTCGATATCTGGAGAATATGGCAGGATGGAGACAGGCATGAGGCCGGAAAGGGGCGAGCGTGACCACAGCCTACGTCATCGCGCTTCTTCTTTCGGCTATCTGCGGCGCGCCGCTTTTTGTGATCATAGGCGCGCTGGCGATAGTGCTGTTTACCGCAGGAGGCATAGACCCTCAGGCTGTGATCATAGAGATGTACAGGCTTGCCTCTGCACCGACGCTCATCGCCATTCCTCTTTTTACGTTCGCGGGTTATCTCCTTGCCGAATCCAAATCGCCCGAAAGAATGGTCGAGCTCTATCGCTCCATATTCGGATGGATGCCGGGCGGGTTTGCTATCGTATCTTTCATCGCCTGCGCATTTTTTACGGCATTTACCGGAGCGTCCGGTGTTACGATCATCGCGCTTGGAGGGCTTCTCTATCCGATCTTGATAAGCGAAAGATATTCCGAAAAATTCTCGTTGGGGCTTCTCACCACAGGAGGCAGCCTGGGGCTTCTCTTTCCGCCCAGCCTTCCGCTGATACTTTTTGCGGTCATAGCACAGGTTAACATAGATGCTCTTTTTCTTGCCGGAATCGTTCCCGGCATCTTCCTTATAACGCTTCTATCTCTTTTTAGCATAAAGGCCGGGATGAAAGCTGGCGTTGTAAGGCAGAAATTCGAATTTAAAAAAATGCTCAGAGCTCTTTCGGCTGCGGCTTGGATAATTCCCCTGCCTTTTGTCATCTTGGTCGGAATATATGGCGGCATATTTACCGCTTCCGAGGCGGCCGCGATAGCGGTGTTGTATGTTTTGTTTATAGAAATTTGTATCTACGGAGATATAAAAATAAAAAAGGACATACCGAGGATCGCCGCAAATTCGATGACGCTAGTCGGCGGAGTGCTGGTGATACTAGGCTGTGCGCTGGGGCTTACAAATTATCTCGTCGATGAACAAATCCCGATGAAAATATTGGAGTTCATGAGGACGTTTATAACGAGCAAGATCATGTTTCTTGCAGTCCTTAACGTCTTTTTGCTCGTGATCGGCTGCCTGATGGACATATTTTCGGCGACCATCGTCGTGGTGCCGCTTATTGTGCCTATCGCCAAAGAATTTGGCGTCGATCCGATTCACCTGGGAATTATTTTTCTGACGAACTTGGAAATAGGATATTCAACTCCGCCCGTCGGCCTCAATCTGTTCATCTCAAGTTTTCGCTTCAAAAAACCCATCCCCGAGCTATACCGCGCATCGCTTCCATTTCTCGCCGTGCTTCTTGTGGCGCTTGTCGTAATAACGTATTTTCCAGATCTGTCGCTGGGGCTTGTGAGATTGTTTGGGAAGGGGTAGGCCGAGAAAACTCGTCCGCTTTACACAAATTCGATATTGATTATCTCGAAATTTCGGGTGCCCCCCGGGGTATTCACCTTGATTTCGTCGCCTTCTTCTTTGCCGATCAGCGCTCGGGCGATTGGGGATTCGATGGAAATTTTACCGCTTGCGATATCGGATTCGTCGGTCCCGACTATGAAATATTTCACTTCTTCCTCATTATCTATATTGGACAGGGTGACCGTGGCTCCAAACACGACTCTATCCGAGCTTATCGTCTTGGGATCTATGACCTGAGCCAAAGAAAGCTTATGCTCTATTTCCTGAATTTGTTGACTTAGGTGCCCTTGCCTTTCCTTGGCTGCATCATACTCGGCGTTTTCGGAAAGATCTCCCTTGTCGCGGGCAACCTCTATGTCTTGGACGTTCTTGGGCCTTTCGACCTGCTTTAGATATTTGAGCTTTTCCTGAAGTCTTTTATAGCCATCGGGCGTCATCGGTATTTTTTTGGTCATCTAGCT
>Ga0351875_1046_pt1 | contig 34809 bp, 10 predicted proteins | sample BONcelFGM3001C14_FD_206784 | JGI IMG/M metagenome (GOLD analysis project Ga0351875, IMG submission 206784) | Enriched cells from coal bed in the Powder River Basin, Montana, United States - BONCAT cells FGM rep3 HSBNCT.FGM.300.1.C14 ... | reverse complement strand
GCTGCCAATAAGGATTTTCTGTCTTTATTAGGCTCATAATATCAAGATTTTCCATTGTTACAAATAGATATGGATTCCAGCTGACGACATGCTGAAATGACGAAATTCGACAGCCTCTCACGAGTGAGAGATCTCTGCTGCTTCGCTCTTTTAAGCAACCATGCTGTGCAATTTTAACTTCATCATCCTTTTCCGGGATTGCTATAAAACAGAAGGCGCTGCCCTCAATGCTGAATGGCTTTCTGTATCCGGGCGGCAATCTGCCTTTGCCGGTGTAATGGCTTTGGGTTTTGGTTTGCTCTGTCTGCTTAGTGGATAACAGACAGTTTGCCGGTGTGGGTATAGGTGGTGCCGTTGGATAGATCTCTGGCGCTGAGATAGTACAGGTATACGCCCGAGGCCAGGGGGCGGCCGGACTGGTTGGTGGCGTTCCATTCGGCCAGAACCACGGCGTCGTTCTCCGCGGCTTCGGTGGGATAGTTCCCGTTTGCTCCGCTCTTGGCCACCTGGCCGTTGACGGTGGCCACAAGGGAGCCGCGGATGTCGTAGATTCGAATATCCACGGCAATGGCGCCGTCGCCTCTGGCTGTGTCTGCGGCGAACTTGAGGGGTGCCCCGTCCGTGGTGCGCCAGGGGTTGGGATAGGTGTGTACGTTGGGCAGTTGCAGGGGCGTGATGTCCCCGGGCGCTGCGCCCATGCGGAACCCGAATGTGTCGTAGCGCGAGAAGTGCGTGGAGTACACGGTGATGGTCTTGTTGACTTTGTCCACGGTGCCTTCGAGCTTGACCCATGAGGCCGCGGTGTCGTCCCAGTTGTATACGGCCAGGGAGTTGACGTCGATGGTGCCGGTGGCGGTCTGCCCGGCGCCGATGTAGCATTTGCCGTCCGCGGCGTTGTAGGTGAATCCGTCGTAGTTGCCTTCGGTGCCGGTATCGATGAATCCGTTGTTGTCGTTGTCGCAATAGTGGAAGATGAGGCGCGCGTACCCGTCGAAGTTGGTGCCGTCCGGGAAGAATTCGCGGGCTTCGCCGGCGTTGACCACGTAGTCTCCGCTCGGCTCCACGGGGCAGTGCGTGGTGGCGGTCTGGTCCGGGTTGGACACGCAGTAGGCCGAGGGCAAATCGTTCCAGAATACAGTGTCGCTGGAGATGACTCCGGGCGGGAACACGGCCGTGACGATGCCGTCCAGGAACAGCAGGCCCCCGCCCGCGCCCACGTTGGAGATGTTGTCCAGGATCAGTTCCTTGAGCGTGGCGTCGGACCCGGCCGCGGGCTGGGATACGAATGAGAAGGAGAAGTTGCCTGTGCCCGCGGGGTTCTCGGGACAGGTGGAGCCTGTAAGGGCTCCGGGGCATTGAGACAGTCCGAATTCGTTGCTGTCGCGCCGGCCCACGATTTGCGGGGCGGACACGCCGCCAAGGGACGCGGGCTGGTCTTCGATGTACTCAAGATAGGTGTCAAAGTCGGAGGCCACGAAGATCTGGTTGATCAGGTCGTCGTTGGATGCGCCGAGTTGTGTGAGGTCCAGGACGTTGTTGTGGTCCACAGAGTAAGTGACGAGTTTGGAGTCCGCGCTCCAGTTGGGGAAGTATGCGGGCATGGTGCGCGAATTGTAATCATACACCTGGTACACGCCGGTGGCGGTGAGGCTGGCCACGGGCAGAGAGGCTGTGGCCCAGCCCGCGCGCGTATCGGCGAGGTTGATGACGTAGATGCTGGTGCGCGCGGGCGTGTCGGACACGGAGCGGTCCCAGGCCACGAACGCGAGCTTGCTGCAGTCCGGCGACCATTTGGGTTTCAGGGGCTGGATGGTATTGCCGCTGAAGTCGGTGATTTTGGCGATGTCCGATATGTCGTGCTTGTAGAACTGGGATGCGCCGGCCCCGGCTTTGGCGCCGTAGAGCATGATGATGTTGGGGTTGCTGTTTGCGCCGTTGGCATAGCCGCCGGCCGCGCCGGTGTAGTCGGCCGAGCCCGTGGGGCTCCAGCGCACGGCGGCCAGGGCGTCGCCGAAGTGGCCTGCCGCGGGGTCGGGCGGATCGATGCAGCCGGCGCTTTGTGTCTCGTCCGGGCTCCATGCGGGGTCGTACCAGTAGGACTCATCGGCCATGGGCGAGATGTTCTGGCCCAGGGCCGCGAAGGTAACCGGGAACTGCACGGTGCCGATGGTGCTGGCGGTGAAGGGACTGTATGCGTTGTCGAGCACGGTGTCAAAGGTGATGGTGTTGGCGCCGAGCGCGGCGATGGTTTTCACTTCAGAATTATCGAACTGGCCGGTGAGGAAGTTGAGGTCTCCGATCACAACCTGCTGGCCCACGGCGAATGACGGATCCAGGAAGCCAACGGACACGGTGAGGTCGCCCGCGCCAGCGGCCACAGAGAGCTGGCTTTGCGCGGCGAGCGGATCGGACACGGCCACTTCCACCTGCGTGCCCAGGCTGGGTGTGAGCGCCGTGGATGTGGCGCTGACCCAGAAGAGCTTGTCTGCGCCGGATACGCCGATGTCTGTGCCCGCAAACACGATCTTTGTGTCATCCGGGCTGAAGGTTACATCCGAGGAAGCGAGCGGGCCGTAATAGTCTGCGCCGTCCGTGGTGTTGCGCGTGAGGCGCAGGCATTGGTCCCAGTCGCCCAGGGTTCCGCTATAGGCGCGGATATAGATATTGAAGTTGTCGAACGGGGTGGAGCCTGTGGCGGCGGCGCCGTCGCAGGGGTTGGGCTGGCGGGATACAAAGGCCATTCTGTTTCCGCCGAATCCCCAGGTGGGATTCATAACGTAGGTCACGTCCGTGGTCCACGATGAGTAGAACACGGTGGTTTCGGACGCCACGCCCACCCAGGTGGCAGCGCCCGAGGCCACGCCGCCGGTGTCGGTTACGGAAATGAGCGCGGGTGCATAATTTCCGCCTGTGCGTGTGAGTGTGACTGTGGCGCCGCCCGTGGGATTGTAATAGGTGGCGTCCACGCGGATGGGCGACATGGGTGTGTCGCTGGGTACGCTTGAGGCGGTCATGTTCACGCAGGCCGCGCCGTTGAGGAGCGCGCCTTTGAGTTCTGTCTGGCCCGAGGGCGCCAGGTCCGCGGATGCGGGCGCGCTGATGGTTGTGAAGCCCACGGAACCGTCGGCCAGGTTTTCGGTAAAGTCCTTGCCCGAGTTGGGCGCCCATGTGGCGCTGGCCTGGAGCAGCACGTTCGCGGTTTCCCATTTGCCTGTTGTGATTGTGTTGTCGCACGCGTCCTTGAGGTATACGCACACTTTTTCACTGCCCGAAGCCGGGGTGTAGGACACGGTTACAGCCGCCGGATCGTTGAACAGGATGATGCGGCTGTTGGCGCTGTCCCAGGACCATTGCAGGGCCACGGGCGCGGTGTTGTCGGCGATTTCGGCGAATATCTGATCAATGGCGCCGCCGTCGTCGTATTTGACGTAATCGGGTTTGCCGGGGATGGCGTTTGTTGTGCTGGAGCAGTATGCGCCGGTGCAGGCCGGGGCGCAGGCGCCGCCCGCGCACCAATCGGCAACCGTGACATCAGCGTAGATGATGCCGTCGCCCTCGGGCTTGACTACAATGTAGTCCGGGCCCGGTGTGGACGTGAAAGTGCCGGAAGCCAGGTCCCCGTCCGTGCTCTTTTCTTCGGCCAGAACCGTGCGGAACCCGTCGGCCGAGGAGTTGCCTGCCAGGCCGATATAGTGCGGATCATAGCCGGAGCCGATGCAGTAGTCGGCGTAAAATTCCATGCACCAGGCCCCTGCCCCGCTTGCGCCCTGGCATGCGCCCGCGTCGTATTCCAGACGATCCACGCTAAAGTCCGCGGTCACGTTCGCATTGGTGTTGTTGTACACGGCGAGCCATGATTCCAGAATGCCCAGGGGTGCGCTGGCTGTAAGTTCGGTGACCCCGTCCGGGTAATAGAGATTAAAGACCGCGTACGAGGGCCAGTAATCTTTGCTGATCGTGGCGTAGGTAACGGACAGCGCGTTGTTGTTGATGGCGTAGTAAGTGGCGGTTGCCACGTTGCCGGCGCGGTCATAGATGCTGGCCGTGATGGTCGCTCCGCCTGTGTTGGATGCTTGAATATCGAATGCAGCGGTCCAGACCGCGGGCGTGGTGTCGTCCGCGGGGGAGTCGTCAAATGCGGGCGTGAATGTAGCGGTTGCGATGCCGGACACGTCCCACCCGCCCGAAGTATCGGTGGCTGTGCCGGACAGGGTGAGGCCTTGGGCCCCGGCCATGCCCGTGCCGTAGTAGAGTTTGCCGTTGGCCGGCGACTGCCACAGGTAATCGCTGGCTTCCGTGAATGCGCCGGTGAGAATAGTGGGGGCGATGGTATCCTTTTTCACGTAGAAAACGTCGGTGGCGGATGTTACGTTTGTGCTGGTGTCAGTCATGCGCACGCTTACGTAATTCGCGCCCTCGGTGGCGTTGCCGAAATCGATGCCCCAGTTGGCGGTAAGGGAATTGGCTCCGTAACCCGGGCCCGCGATAGTGGTCCAGCCGATGATTTGTGCGCCCGTGTTGTTGGGGCCCGAGTACACCGTGTACTCGATGGTGTCGAGCAGGAAGCACGGGCTGTTGAAGTCCACGTCAAAGACAGCGCCGGGGTCGCTGTTGTACCAGGTATCGTCCCCGGTCTGGTTGTCGGAGATTGAGGACGTGCCCGTGAAATAGTATTCAAACAGTGTGGCGGTCGCGGAAATATTGGCGGCTGGTGTGGCCGAGTCCGCGGTTCTGGTGAGCAGAGTATATGTAGCGCCGCATGCGCTGGGCGTTGCGAAGTAATAATTCTGCGTGCCGGGTATGGTTGCCCAGACCGGATTGGCCGTGTCCGTGGAGAACGCCACGTAATAGTAGCCCACGCCGGAATTGTCCGTGCCGGCCACGCCCGCGGGATTGTCGGCAGGGGCCGTCCATTCAAAGAACGGGTTGGGATAATCGTAGGCATTGCCCGTGGCCAGGGCCGTGAGCATGCCCCCGGTTGCCCAGCCGTTCACGGATGCGATGGTGTCCGGATCCTGCTGATCCTTGCGGAACGTGAACACATCCGTGGCGGTAACGGTCACAGCCGTGGTAGTCACCATTTTTGCACTGACATAATTGATGCCGTCGGTTGCCGCGGCAAAGTCCAGAGGCCAGTTTGTGTTATAAATATTGACGCCCATGCCCGGGCCCGTGATATTGGTCCAGGTCTTGAGTTCTGTGCCCGTGAGATTGGGTCCGCTCCAGATGGTGTACTGCACATAATCCAGGGTGGAACAGGAACTGAGGAAATCCACGTCCCAGGTTTTGGCCGGGTCGCTGCTGTACCAGTTGGCGTCATCGGCCTGGTTGTCGGTGATGGTTGTCGCACCCGCGAATTTAAACGTAAACGCCGTGGCTGTGGCCGAGACATTGGGCGTGGGCGTGGCGCTGTCCACGGTCTTCACATACAGAGTATATGTGGCGTCGCACTGCGTGGGAGTTGCGTAATAGTGATTGGCCGTCTGCGTGGCGTACGTGAGATTGGCGGTATTTGTGCCGAAAGCCGTGAGATAAGCGCCCACGCCGGAATTATCCGTGCCGGCCACGCCCGCGGGGTTGTCGGCCGGGGCCGTCCATTCAAAATACGGATTCAAGTAATCGAAAGCACTGTTGTTGGAAAGAACCGTAAGCTTGCCGTCTGTTGCCCACCCGGACACAGGCTCCGCAGTCTTGGCGGGCGCCTGCGTATCCTTGCGGAACGTGAACACATCCGTGGCCGAGACCGTGGCTGCGGTGTTGGTCACCAGCTTCACGGACACATAATTGATGCCGTCCGCGGCTGCGGCGAAGTCCAGGCCCCAGTTCGTGTTATACAGAGCGGCATTCAGCCCCGGGCCCGCGATATTGGTCCAGGTTTTGAGTTCTGTGCCGGTCTTGTTGGGACCGCTCCAGATCGTGTACTGCACGTAATCAACGGGATCGCAGGAACTTACGAAATCCACATCCCAGACAGCGCCGGGGTCGGCACTGTACCAGTTGGCGTCATCGGCCTGGTTGTCGATAACCTGCGTGGTCCCGTCGTATACATAGGTGAACAGAGACGCCGCGGCCGACACATTGGCGGGCGCGGCATTGTCGAATGTCCTGATTCTGAGCGTGTATGTTGCGCCGCACACCGTGGGTGTTGCGTAATAGAAAGCATTTGTCTGCGTGGCCGTGGGCGCGGCGGCCGCGTCCGTGGAGAACGCCACCAGGTAGCCGGCCACGCCCGCGTTGTCGGTTCCGTCCACGCCGGCCGGGCCGTCGGCCGGCGCCGTCCATTCAAAGTATGGATTCGTGTAATCGTATGTATTGCCGCTGGTGAGAGAAGTCACCCTGGTATCGTTTTCATAGCCGCTTGCGGCCGCGGGATTATTGGGCGCGGTGATGTCCTTGCGGATAATGAAGCCTGCGCTGCCTGTGGCGAACGTGTCCGTGGCGCCGTTGCCGGCCTGGTCATAGCCCGCGATGCTGATCTGGTTGGGGCCCTCCACAAGCGCGGCCCAGGACGGCGACCAGTTGGTTGTGTAATTGGCGGACTGCGCCCCGGACCAGATATTGGCCCAGGCCCCGCTGTTGATGCGGTAATCGTAGCGCGTGAGCGGGGAGCCGCAGATCCAGTTGAGATCGATGTCGATGATATTGCCCGGGGCGGCGCCGTACCACGTGGCCATGGTGGCGCCTGCGGCCGGGGAATTGTAGGTGAACGTGGGCGCTCCCGCGTCGTACCAGTACTCGGAATCCGTGAGGGTTGTGGTGGCGCTCACATTGCCCCCGAACCGCACATAATCCTTGGTGCGCAGATAGATGCGGTACTTGTTGCACGCCACGAGAACCGGGCCGCTGGCCGCAACGTTGTAGTAATCGTTCTTGGAGAAATACGAGGCTGTGGCCTGCAGGTATGAGGCATCCGTGGCGAAGGTCATATAGTAACCTTCGACGCCCGCTCCCAGGTCCACAGACCGGGTCCAGTCGATGTACGGCGTGGGATAAGTATACCAGGTGCCCGTGGCCAGTTGCGTGGTGGTGGCGGCCTGGTCCCACACCTTCACGTTCGTGGGCGGGCTGGGCGCTGTCTCGTCGTAGTTATAGTAATAGATCGTGCGCGTGGAGAAATTGCCCGCGTTGTCCTCGGCCTTGACGATAAAGTAGTATCTGGTGGACGGGGTGGGGCTCACGGGTTCCAGCGTTGTGACGGCAACCGTGGGTGCGGTGGCATAGGTTGTAGTGGGATCCGCGCTGACGTTGGTTCCGAAATACACCAGGTACTGCTTGATGCCGGAGCTGTTGGCCGGAGCCACGGGTTCATCACTGATATTGGCCCATTCAAAATACGGGGTTTCAAAATTCCACCAGGCCCCGGCATCATTTGTGAGTAGTTCTGCTTTGGCCGGAGCGTCCCAGCCATTGATGGTCATGGTCGTGATATCCGGGGCTTGCGTATCCTTTTTAAGGTAGAACACATCGGTTGAATAAGCGATGTTGCCCAGAGAATCCACGGCGCGCACCGAGACATAATTGATACCGTCAATGGCCGCCGCGAAATCCACGCCCCAGTTAGTAGCGTAGGCATTGCTGCCGATGCCGGGACCGGCGATGGTGGTCCAGTCCTTGATTAATGAGCCGCCGCCTGCGGTACCGCTGTACATGGTGTACTGGACATAATCCAGGGTGGTGCAGGATGGAGAATTAAAGTCCACGTCCCAGATCGCGCCGGGATCGGTTTTATACCAGGTGTCGTCTCCGGACTGGTTGTCCGTAACAGTCACATTGCCGCCATACACGTAAGTAAACATAGAGGCTGTGGCGGACACGTTTGGAGAAGGCACGGCAGAGTCCGCAGCCTTGATCATGAGTGTGTATGTTGCGCCGCATGTAGTGGGCGTGGCGTAGAAATAATTCTGCGTGGCCGGTATGGTTGCGAACACGGGATTGGCCGTATTCGTGGAGAACGCGATGTAATAGAAAGCAACGCCTGAATGATCCGCACCCGGGGCGCCGGTGGGGAACGGATTATCCGCCGGAGCGGTCCATTCAAAGTATGGATTAGCGTATACGTAGGCGTTGCCTGTGGTCAGAGCTGTGACCTTGGCGTTGGTGTCCCAGGCGCTGGCCGGTGATGCGGGCGCGTTCGGAGCTATCGTGTCTTTGAGGAACAGGAAGCCGCCGGTGTTGGTGGCGAAAGCTGCGGTGGCGCCGTTGTTTGCCTGGTCGTATCCGGCGATGCTGATTTCATTGCGGCCGTCCACGAGCGAGCCCCAGGCCACGCCCCAGTCCGTTGTGTAATCAGATGCCTGGGCGCCGGACCAGATTGTATTCCAGACGCCGGAACCGATGCGGTAGTCAAACCGGGTCAATGGCGCGCAACCGCCCCAGTCCAGATCGATATTAATAATATTTCCAGGATCGGAACTGTACCACGCGGTGAAAGTGCCTGTGGCCGGGCTGTTGTATATAAAGGAAGGAGGACTGCCGTCGTACAGATAGGTGAACAATGTGGTGGCTGCGGTGGCGTTGCCCACATTATCGGTGCTGGACATGCGGAAGTAATAGTCAAATCCGCAGGTGAGCGTTGCCGTGGATGTGAAAGAAGTGCTTGTGGTGGCGTTGTCGGGTGTTCCCGCAGCATTGATTCCGAAGTAATAGAGATACGAAGCGAAACCGGAGTTATCCACGCTGTCTATGCCGGCGGGCAGGTCGGATGCCGCGGACCATTCAAAATAAGGGTTCGGGTAATTGTAATATGTGCTCGAAATCAATGTCACGGCCTTGCCCGAAGTGTCGTATGCGGCAGTTGTTGTGAGGTTAGGCGGAACCGTGTCTTTTTTCAGATAGAAAGCATCGGTGGCGTATGCCACGCCGCCGCTGGCGTCGAACACGCGCACGGACACGTAATTAAAACCATCGGTGGCGGCTGCGAAGTCAATACCCCAGTCCGCGGTTTCCACAACGCCGCCGTGGCCCGGTCCGAAGATATTTGTCCAATCCTTGATCAGCGTTCCTGCGCCGGACGTGGCGCTGTAGATTGTATATTGCATGGAATCAAGCGGGCCGCAGCCAGAGGCCGCGAAGTCCACATCCCAGACAGCGCCCGGGTCTGCGTTATACCAGGTGTCGTCGCCGAGCTGGTTGTCGGTGATGGACGGAGCGCCCCCGTACACGTACGTGAACATGGAAGCCGTGGCCGATACGTTGGGCGTGGGCGTGGCCGCGTCCGCAGCCCTGAGCATGAGCGTATACGTCGCGCCGCAGGCTGTGGGTGTTGCGGAATAGTAATTCTGAGTGGCCGGGATGGTTGCGAATACGGGATTAACCGTATCCGTGGAGAATGCGACGTAGTAGAAATCAACGCCGGCGTGGTCCGTGCCGGGGATGCCGGTTGGGAACGGATTATCCGCGGGCGCGGTCCATTCAAAGTACGGATTGGCGTAATCGTACTGCGAGCCGCTGGCCAGGACTGTTGCCTTGGCATTTGTATCCCATGCATTTGCAGGGGAAGCTGGTGCGTTGGGCGCTGTGATGTCTTTGCGGAACACGAAACCGGTAACGCCCGTGGCGTAGGGGTCGATTTTGAGATTGCCGGCCTGGTCAATGCCCATGAGGCGGATATAGTTGGGACCTTCCACCATGGACGCCCAGGCCACGGCCCAGTCTGTGTCATAGTCTGCGGACAGCGTCCCCGCGAAAATATTCTGCCAAGCCGCGCCATTCCAGTAAGAGAACTGGGTAATTGGCGACTGGGTGGCCCACAGCATATCCACATCGATGACCGCACCCGGATCCGAGCTGTACCAGGGAGTGCCGCCGCCGGCCGTGGGATCGTTATACAGGAACGCGGGCGGCTGGTTGTCAAATTTATAAGTGAACATGGTGGTTACGCCGGTGGAGTTGCCCACGTTGTCCTGGGCATTCATGCGCAGGTAATAGATTCCGCCGCTGACCAGAGAGCCGGTGGCCGTAAAATTCGCGCCCGTGGTGGTTGCGAACGGGGTTCCGGCCGGGTCCGTGCCGAAGTAGATATTCATGAGATCGAACCCGGAGTTATCGACCGTGTCCACGCCGGACGGCAGGTCTGCGATGGCGGCCCACTCAAAGTACGGATTCGGGTATTTGTACCAGGTGTTGTCGGTAAGGGTTACGGCTTTGCCCGAGGCATCGTACCCGGTCACGGGCGCGTTGTTCGGGGGCGTGGTGTCCTTCTTCAGATAGAAGGCATCCGTGGCGTAGGTGATGTTGCCGCCCGAATCCACCAGACGCACGGACACATAGTTAATCCCTTGAGCCGCGCCCGCGAAATCCAGGGCCCAGTCGGCTGCCGATGTATTCAGGCCAAATCCAGGACCAATAATGTAAGTCCAGTCTTTGACCAGGGTTCCGCCGCCGTTAACAGCCGTGTACATGGTGTACTGGGCATAATCAATAGTGCTGCACGAAGCCGAATCAAAATCCACATCCCAGATCGCGCCCGGGTCTACGTTGTACCAGGTATCGTTGCCGATCTGGTTATCCGTAATTACGGGCGAGCCGCCATACATGTAAGTAAACATGGTGGCGGTTGCCGCCACATTGGGCGTGGGTGTGGCCGAGTCTACTGCCTTGAGCATGAGGGTATATGTTGCGCCGCATGTAGTGGGCGTGGCGAAATATGCGTTCTGCGAAATCGGAATAGTTGCGAACGTGGGATTGAGCGTATCCGTGGAGAATGCGATCAGATAATAACTGAGTCCCGAATTGTCGATGCCGTCGGTTCCCGCGGGATTGTCTGCGGGCGCTGTCCATTCAAAGTAAGGATTGGCGTAATCATATGTATTGCCGCTGGTGAGTGCGGTGGCCTTGGCGCCGGTGTCCCAGGCGCTGGCCGGCGCCGTGGCCGTGTTGGGCGCCAGGGTGTCCTTGCGGAACCAGAACCCGGCGGTGTTAGAGGCATACGCGTGAGTGGCGCCGTTGTTGGCTTCATCATAGCCCGCGATGCTGATTTCATTCACACCGTCTGTGAGCGACGCCCAGGCCACGCCCCAGTCTGTTGTGTAATCAACGGACTGGTTGCCGGTCCAGATCGTGGTCCACGATGCGGCGCCGATTTGATAATCGTACTGTATCAGCGGCGCGCACCCGCCCCACACCAGGTCGATGTCAATCACATTGCCGGGATCGGAGCTGTACCACGGGGTGAAGCTGCCCGTGGCCGGATCCGTGTAGGCAATGGACGGCGCATCCCCGTCGAACAGATATGTGAACAGGGTTGTGGCCGTGGTGGCGTTGCCCACGTTGTCGGTATTGGACATGCGGAAGTAATAATTTGTGCCGCATGTCAAAGTTGCAGTGGATGAGAATGAGGTGGCTGTGGTGGCGTTGTCGGGCGTTCCCGTGGTGTTGGTACCGAAATAATACAGGTAGGTGGCGAACCCGGAATTGTCGGTTCCATCCACACCCGCCGGCAGGTCGGATGCCGCGGCCCATTCAAAGTACGGATTCGGGTAATTGTAGTATGTGCCGGACGCAAGGGTCAGAACTTTGGCGAAGGTATCGTATGCGGCCAGGGCCGTGACATTGGGGGGCACAGTGTCTTTTTTCAGGTAGAACGCGTCTGTGGCGTAGGCCACGCCGCCGCCTGAATCATACACGCGCACCGAAATATAATTGAAGCCGTCGGTGGCGGCTGCAAAGTCAATGCCCCAGTCCGCGGTTTCCACGGCCCCGCCGTGGCCCGGGCCGAAGATATTGGTCCAGTCCTTGAGCATCACGCCTGCGCCGGATGTGGCGCTGTAAATGGTATACTGCGCATAATCAAGCACGCCGCAGCCCGAGCCCGCGAAGTCCACATCCCACACAGCGCCGGGGTCAGCGTTGTACCAGGTATCGTCCCCGGCCTGGTTATCCGTAACCACGGGATTATCCACAAACTTGAAAGTGAACATGGTTGCCGTGGCCGACACATTGGGCGCGGGCACAGCCGCATCCGCGGCCTTAAGCATCAGGGTGTAGGTGGCGTTACAGGCCGTGGGCGTTGCGTACCAGGAATTCTGGGTCGCGGGAATGGTGGCGAATGTTGGGTTGGATGTATCTGTTGAAAACGCCACATAGTAGAAATCAAGCCCGGCGTGATCCGTGCCCGGAGTGCCCGTGGGGAACGGGTAGTCGCTGGGTGCGGTCCATTCCAGATATGGGTTTGCATATGAATAGGAACCGCCGCTGGCCAGCACAGTGAGCTTTGTGTCCGAGGCCCAGGCGCTGGCGGGTGTTGCGGGCGTTGCGGGTGCGGAAATATCTTTGCGGAACGCGAACCCGGTCACGCCCGTGGCGTAGGCATCGGTGATGGTGTTGCCTGCCTGGTCCACGCCCATGAGCCGTATGAAATTGGGCCCCTCGACCATGGCGGCCCAGTTCACGGCCCAGTCCGCGGTGTAATTCCCGGACAAAGCGCCCGAGAAAATATTCTGCCAGGCCGCGCCGTCCCAGTAGGAGAACTGGGTAATGGGCGACTGCGTGCCCCAGAGCAAATCAATGTCCAGGACCGCGCCCGGGTCGGAACTGTACCAGGGCGTTGCGCCGCCGGCCGCGGGGTCGCTGTACAGGAACGCGGGCGCCGTGTTGTCGAACAGGTACGTGAACAGAGTGGTCACGCCCGTGGCATTGCCCGCGTTGTCCTGGGCGCTTAGGCGCAGGTAATAGGTTCCGCCGCTGGCCAGGGTTCCGGTTGCCGTGTAGTTGGCAGCCGTTGTGGTGGCTGAAGGCACGCCCACCGGGTCTGTGCCGAAATACACGTTCATGAGGTTGAACCCGGAATTATCGGTTCCGTCAACGCCCGCGGGCAGGTCCGTAATCGCGGCCCACTCAAAATACGGATTCGGATATTTATACCAGATGCCCGATGTGAGGGTCACGGATTTGCCGGAGGAATCATATCCGGACACAGCGTTGTTATTGGGCGGGATAGCATCGTATTTATATGTGAACACCGTGGTTGTTGTGGTGGCGTTGCCCGCGTTGTCCACAGTGTTCATGCGCAGGTAATAGGACTGGCCGCTGACCAGGGTGGCCGTGGAAGTGAATTCGGTTCCACCGGTGGCGCTGTCCGGGACACCCGCTGGGTTGGTGCCGAAGTAGTACGTGTACGTGGCCACGCCCGAATTGGCCGGAGCCCCGGGCAGGTCCGATGCCCCGGACCATGTGAAATGCGGATTCGCATAGTTGTACCATGTGTTATCAGCAAGTGTGGTGGCAAGGGCCGACGTGTCATATGCGGTAACAGACGGGTTGTTGGGCGCGTCCGCATCGTAGCGGTACACGAAAATCTCGTCCGTGGCGCCCGGGTAATTGTTCACGTTATCGTAGGAGCGAACCTTGAAATAATACGTGAAGCCGGACACCAGGGTGCCCGTGGATGCCGCGTTTGTGGCCGTGGAGAAATGGTCCGGCGTGTTTGCACCGGTATCGGTCATGATGTAAACGTAATTGCGCAGCCCGGCATTGTCGGTGATCCAAACGCCCGCGGGCTGTTCGGTTGCCGTGGCCCAGGTGAAATAGGGATTCGCATAATTGTACCAGGACCAGGATGTCAGCGCGGTGGCGTCCGTGGAGGACGCGAAACCGGAAATAGATCCATTCACGGGGTCCTGATTGTCTTCATGGAACGAGAACGTTTCAGATGCGGAATTGCCGCATGCATCCACAAGCTCGATAGTGACCGTGGCCGCGCTGTCCGCGGCGTCAATAGTGTAAGAGCTTGTGAGCGCCTGGGCGCCTGCGTTTGGCCCCGCGGCCGTGGTCTGAATGGCATGGCCGAATGCTGCGGGCAGGCTCAGCGTGGTGGTGGAGCTTGTTTCCGTAAAAGTGACCTGAACCGAGACTATCTGGCCGTCGCCCTCCCCTGCCAGGTTGTTGTACCACAGGGGGCAGGTGTTGGGCAGGCTTGCGGGACTGCCGTCAATGGAACTGGCGTCGCTGCACAGGCCCGAACCGTCCGGCGCACCGTAGAAATACGTGGCGTTATTGGACGAGAAATTCCAGGAAGAAATCGCGGGCGCCACGCTGTCCACCAGTACAGACACCGTGCTTGTGGCGATGGGCAGGCCCGTAACCTTGTTGTTCTTGTCCTTGAATTGAGCGAATACAGCATTGGGCCCGCACACAGTGCACCCGGAATTGGAATTGGTTATCCAGCCCGTGGAGCAGCTCTTGTCCGCGTAATTAAAGCCACCCGCACAGATATCGCCGTTGGAGATATTGAACCCGCAGCCGCTGATGGTGCTCACATAGCCAGGGGCCGAGGAATCGCAGTTGCAGCAGAATTCCACGGACGATGTGGCCGCGCCCGTGCTGATCCAGTTGCTGGGCGGTGCTATGGCGGGGAATTCAACCGCCGTGCCCCCGCATGCGAAGCGCGCGGCAACCACGCCGCTGCAGTTGTCCGTGGCCGATGCATAAATCACCGGGTAGTTGCTGGTCAGCGGCGTGTTGAGGGTGATGCCGCCCACATCAGGCCCGACCAGGTCCGAATCCGTGTTGCCCGGAAAATCGATGGTCGCCGTGTATTCACGGCCGTCGTATTTGGACAGCGTGGAGTTGGGCGTAATCACAAAGGACTGGGGCGCGCAACCCGTGTACCCGAATGTATTCGTGGCGTAGCCGCTGGTGAGACACCCGGACGCTGTCTGGCCGCCCGGTGCAAAACTGCCGCCCGAGCAGACTGCGGGAAGCTTGAACGTGGACGCATCGATATACGACGGGCTCACGGATGAAACCTTGAACACCTCATTGTTGCCTTCGGGATTCTGAATCGCCAGGTTGCCGTAAATGTCTTCAATCTTGATTCTCAGTTTGGCCAGGTTGTTGACCACAATGGATATGTAACCGTTGTTGGCCGTGGTGTATGTGCCGGTGAGCGGTGTTGTAAACTGAACCTGGGTGCTGGAAAGAATCGCTGCAATGGTAAGCGTCTCAGCGCCCAGGTCATCGCCCACCGTAAGCTGTGTGGCGTATTTGAGATACGATGTGTCACTGACCGTGCAAATGGTGGCGCCCACCGCGCAATTGGCCGTAAGCAGCACCTTGGAATTGGGCGGCAGCAGCCGGATGGCAACACCCGCAATGTCAATAATGGAATTGCCGGTCGAGTCCGTGTTTACGATATCCAGGGTGCCGCCGCCCCCGCCCGTGTACGTAAACCCGTTGATGGGAATGTACCCGTCCAGAGTGGCGCCGTCCGTGAGCCCCATGGTGGCGAGGTCGTAGAGCACATAAAAAGTTTGAACCTGGAAAGGCGCCAGGACCGTGCCCGGGGTGAATGTGGTGCTTCCGCCTGAGAATGTCCTGGTCTGCACAATCGTGGTGGTATCCGTGGCCGTCAGATCAATCGCGGCAATCATGGCGTCGGACGCCGTGCCCGTGTTGAGGAAAGAAATGCTGCTGATTGTAATAGGCGTGATAAGCCCGTTTGTGACTTTGAATTTCAGAATCGGGATGTCGAGCGAGCCCGCAGGATAACTGGAATTGGTGATCACCTGGGATGTCAGGCACACGTTGCCGCCAACCGAAGTCGACGAATCCGCGCCGGGCAGCGTGGAACTCGGAGTCAGCGTGACACTGTCCATCTCGGTTTCGATGAATGTCACGTCGCCCACGCCGTTCACGAGGTTGCCTTTGACCGTCACAAACGGGCCTACGGCGGGAAGGAATGACGTATTAATCAGAGCCGTGCTTGTGGAGAAATAAGCCGTGCCCGCCACTCCCGGACCCGGGGGGCCATCCGTCAAATTGATGGTGACGTATTCCGTGGAGTCCAGATCGATGTTGTTGTAATTGTCATAAGCGTAGGCGTAGATAGTTTTGGCGCCGCCCACGCACGCCGTGGACCCGTCCGGGGCCATGGTAATCTTTGTGGCCACCACGTTCACATACGAAACGCCGTCCGAGTTCTGCGCCGAGCCGGGCAGATAATAGGTTCCTGTGGACGCATCATAAAGCGCCACGCCGTTAATCGGGATATAGGCATCCAGGGCGTCCCTGTCCGTGACCACGGTGTTGAGGTTATATGTAATAAAGAAATACTGGGTGGAGCTTGCGCGCGCGTCTGTTGTGCCCGTGGCCCACGAGGATCCATTGAAGAACGCGCTGCCGCCGCTGAACGTGGTGGTGGCCAGGGCCGGGCCGTCGAGCACGGGATCGAACTGCTGGTTATCGTCGCGGTCCGACCACAGCAGCACATTGGCCACATCCGCGTCACTGGTGTTGAGGCTTTTGACCGTGACATTGCGCACTTCCCAGCCCGGAGGCGTGTCCGGGCCGTCGGAGACATAGAAACGCATGATGGGCACGTGGGTCTGAGCCGCGGGATAAGAACCCGGAGACAGGCCCTTGGCCGTGAGATACGCGGGCGCAGCCACCATGGTGAGCCCGCAGTTCGTGGACCCCACGCCGTCTGTCTCGCGATTCACATACAGCTTGTCGGTATCGTAATAGTCGTTGTTATCGCGGCATTCGGGCTTGTTCGTGCTGCGCACGCCCGTGGTGCGGACATTGGTTGTGTACACGCCGGGCGTGGGGCTGGCCGCGCTTTGCACCACATTGTAAGAAACCGAACCCGTGGCCCCGACCGACACCGTGGTCACATATCCGCTCACAAGCGGGGCGACAGTAAACTCGGACGTGTAATCTCCGCCGGGCGTGCACGAACCGCTCACGCACGTGAACACCAGGTCGGTGGACCCCGCGTAAATACGCGCGGCTGCGCGGTCAAACGGCGCCGTGCTCGCCGGGTTGCTCAGCACCGCGTCAAGCCGGAACGAATCCCCGATATTAATCTGCGAGGGGCAATTGTCCGGGCTGGCGCGGTCAATGGTCAGAGCCGTGATCCAGGCCTGGTCCTGAATGGCCGCGAGGTTGGAATCCAGGGATGTCCAGGGATTGGGAATCACGGTTGTGCCCGCGCTGGACACGGTAATATAAGAGGAATTCGGGATCTTGAATTGAAGGGCCTGCTCGTTGGTTCCGGTGGGGCAGGCGTTGGGCGCGCTGGGCGTGCCCGTGCACAGAATATTGACCTTGAAATCAATTTCCAGCGGGAAGTTCGCGGCATCCACGGGAATGGGAATACCGGTGGTGGCGTTGATATAATTGTCGAATGAAATCTTGGTCCCCGCGCTCTCAATGCTCGTGGTGTCCACATAGCCCGTAAGGACCTTGCGGCTGATGATGCCATTGGGCGCCGGGTCCGGCAGGTTCAGCCCGTCGCCCGACACATCAATATCGATGCCCACGATTTCAGACGTCACATCCTGGCGCACCAGGTAGGCCTTGTTCGCGGTGGCATAGGTATTGTTCAATGCGCCCGGCGCTGTGTTGATGCTGATTGTATCCACATCCACAATGCCGCTGACTTCGCGCACATCATATGTGCCGGAATCCGCGCTGTCGCTGTTTTCATCGGCAATCACAATCCACTCGCCCGAGGCGAAAACCGAGGAATCCTCGACATCGATGGTCCCGGCTCCGGGCGCGATATCATTCTGCGCGAAACTGTCCATGAGGCGGAATTTGAGTTTGAAAGGCACTGTTGAGGTCTGGCCCTTGGTGACTTTCTGGTCCGAGTAATTAGGCCATGTAGATGCGTCGTGGGCCACATACAGATATGTGGGGACCACGGGCGGGCGGAACTGCGTGACAATGCCCGAGGACATCTGCGCATTGTTGTCCGGCGGATAATCCGGGTAGAATGTATCCCCGTGATCGGAATTGGATGTGATCTTCATGGAGGCATCCACGGCGCCGTCCGTGGAGTTTGCAATCAGGTCCGCGCCCTCATGGCCGATGGCGTAGCTGGTGCCGCCGCCAATGGGCGCCCCGCCCAGGGTCACCATCTGGGCCGTGGAGATCACGGTCAGCTTGGTTGCCGTATTTGAAACAATTATATAATTTTTCGTGGGGTTGCTGATATCCGGTATCAGCGTGTACCCGGACCACTGGTTCACGGTCCAGCTCTTTGTGGCATCCGTGAGTGTGACTTCCGTGATGGCGTCCGAGGTTCCGGTCTCCAGAGCCGACACAGCATCCACGAGAATTTGCATGGACGCCAGGTTCAGATTGGGGATACAGGACGCGGACAGGCACTTGAAGTCCATAAACACTTCGATGCCGTTATTGGATCCATAGTTGATTGTAATGGGATTGCCCGGCAGGCCTTCGAGGTTCAGGGTCGTGCCCGTGGATTCGATGCTGGTGTCTTCCACAATCACATTGGACGCGCCGTCCTTGAGCACAATGCGGCTGATGATGTCGTCGGGATTGTATGCGGGCGACGTCACGAATTCGAATTTGAGGCCGATGACCTTGGCCGTGTTGGGGCTGATATTGGGATTTTCAAACTCCAGGGTCATCACATTGACATTGCCTTCGTTGTCGTAGATGACCTCCTTGTTGCCGGGGCCGAAGTGGGCCACGTGATCCACCATGAGGGGCAGAGCGCGCACCAGCAGGGACGGATTGTTGAGCACCGGCGACGGGGTTGTGCACTTTTCGCACGATGTGACCATGAACTCCACATTGCCCACATCCGCAGTCTGCCCGATGGTTCCGCCCAGCCCCCCGTTGCCCTGGTGTCCATACGTGATATCCACATAAGCGCCCGAGAGCATGGAACTGACCAGCACCTTGACCTGCTGGCCCGACACCTCGTACTGCGCGGGGCACAGGTTTGTGTCCGCGCTCGGGGTCAGGCTGATTTCACCCTGCGAGTTGGTCTGGTCCGAGGGCGGCGTCCATCCGTCCGGCACAGTGAGCGTGATGTAACAGTTCTTGAGGCCGCAGTCGCAGCCCGAGAACGTGCCGGACGTGGTGTAGCGAACGGTCCACTCATTGGTGCTGAGCAGCATTTCCGTGGCGTCGTAGGTTGTGGGAATAAATTCCGCTGTGCCGGGCGGGGCTTCGATCTTGCGGATGCGCAGGCGCGGCGATGACCACGGCCCCACATTGCCGGCCTGGTCAATGGCCCGGGCCGCCAGGTACTTGTATCCCAGGGGATCGGGCAGCAGCAGGTTGTTGGCGTAATAGCTGGATGTGGCCGCATCCGTGGTCACATCCTGGTAGGATGTCATCACGACTTTTTCCGTGGATGTGTACGCGCTCAGGGCGTCGCCCGAAGGCGGCGCATAACACGGGCCCGTGCACGTGCCGTCAATGTTGGGCTCGGTGCAGGTAATGGGGCCGCCGCACAGGAGAATGGTATCCGCGCCCGGGTCATAAATGCCCTGGGCCCCGGACGAGGGATGATCGTAAATCAGGGGTTCGCCCGCATCATAGATGCCCAGGGTTCCGCCGGTTGCATCATAGTGCTTCTCATTGGCGCTCAGGGAAATCAGGTTGTCGCCGATGGAGCAGCAGGGATCCGTGCCCAGGGCGCAGCCCGGAATATTTTCGCCCGCGTCCACAACCCCGTCGCTGTCCTTGTCATCCGCGAAGCAGGTGAGGTCGCTCATGGCCACGCGCACCTGGCAGTTGGTTTCCGCAATGCCGAAGGCCGGCGTAAAATCCTCGGTGGTGGCCGTATTGATCACATTCACCGAAGCCACGGGCGGCGCGGCGTCGATGATGAAATTCCAGTTGGTGTCGCACGCCGCCATCTGCTGTGCCGTGATGTCGATGGGGCCTGTGTATGTGGGCGACTGGCCGCAAATGATAATCGTGGCCACGCCGTCCTCGCCCGACGGCACCATGGCGAAGCCTTTCCACTCGTTGTTCACGAAATAGCCGTCAAAAGCGCCGTCCCCGTTGTAGTCCGCGTGCTTGTCCGTGGCCGCGAAAGCCGTGAGCGCGCTGCCCACATGAACAGTGGCGCCCCACACCACTTCGCCCACATCGCACAGGTTGTTGCTGTTGGCGTCCTTGCAGATGGTCTCCCCGCCGTCGAAAAGCCCGTTGCCGTTGGTGTCCACAAACTTTTCATTGGCGTTGAACCCGGTGATGGCTGTGCCGGCTTCGGGCGCCACACCCACCTTGATGATGTCCAGGGCGTCGTACTCGCCGCTTGTGCCCGCGTCTGATATCACGCCCTCGTCGCGGATATAATACGTGGTGCTGTAGGGTACCGCGGTGCGGAAGCTGACCGTGGGGCTGTAGCGCGTGTCGAGCCGGTTGCACGAGGAAAACGCGATGGAGAAACGCACGAGCCCGGCCTGGGTGGGCGACGGGTCGCTGAGCAGCACATTGGTCACCGTGGGCGGCCCGGGCGTGCAGATGGTAATGTTATCCGTGCTCTCGGATTCGTATGACATCAAAAATTTCTGGGCTCTGTTGTTGAGCCGGTCCGCAACCCAGATGAATGTGCCCTTGGGATCCACGGCCAAGCCCTCAGGGGCCGCAAACTGCCCGACCCCGGTTCCGTACGTGCCATAAGATTTAACCAGTTCGATGTCGCCGTTGGTGGTGGGCGCTGTGTAATAGAAACCGAACTTATTGATTTGCGCGCATGTGGCGTCGTATGTGCTCAGATAGATATTTCCGAAATCGTCAAATGTCACGCCATATCCGGGCGCGGAACTGCCGCCGCATATGGGTTTGTTTCCGGCCCCGATCATGTCGCCGCGGATCTGGTCGGCGTTAAAAACCGTATGCACCTGCTTGCCGTTGAAGTCCACGCCCACGTCGAACAGGATAGCCGCGGCATTCACGCTTGACGGCGTGGGGCGGGTTCCGTTCACGTTATAAATCTGAATCTGTTTCGAATCTCCATCAGTTACGAAAATCTTGTTGTTGGTCCTGTCGAAACCCATGCCCCGGGGTTCGCCCAGGGGCAGGCCGCTTGCACCCCAGGCCGCTCCGCATGTGCCGGCCCCGTTCCACTTGGCCCCGGCCACGTCATAGCACTGGATTCTCTGGTTGCCGAAGTCGGATGAGAAAATGAAATCCGCATCTCCATCGGCATTGCTGTCGTAGACCTCGACGCCGGTGACGCCCAGGAACTGGCCCGAGCCCGAGCCCGAAGAACCGTATTTGCCTATGTACTGGCCGTCTTTTGTAAATTTCTTAATAAAATTGCCCTGGCCGGATCCAATATAAATGTTGCCGTTGCCGTCGATGGCCATGTCCGAAGGCTCAAACAGGTTGTAATCATCGGGTGAAACTTCGGAACTGTAGGCCAGGGAGGCGCCGCCGTCGGCCAGGCGCATGATGCGCTGGTTGTTGGTATCGGCCACATAAATGTTGCCGTCCTTGATGCCGGTCACGCCGAATGCGGTATTAACCTGGGTGGTAGCGCTGCCGGCTGCGCCCGTGCCGAAACTGTATGTGGGCGCCATGCTCGCGCCCAGGCTTGAAAGCGCATATTTATGCACGTAGTGGTTGCCGGTGCAGGTTATGTACAGGTGCGTGGCCGCGGTGCGGCTGTTCACATCAATGCCCTGCGGCGTGGTGCAGGTTGTCAGAGCAGTCACGGCCGTGGTGTGCGCCGCGCCCGTGGCGTCATTGAATATGCGGATATTATTGTCCGGCCCTATGGTCACAAACACCAGAACCGTGCCGCCGTAATTGCCCACGGCCACATCATAGGGGTCGTCGGTTGTGCCGCTGGTCCACACAACGGCGCCCGTGGTCAGGTTGTATTTGGAGATGCTGTTGGCCTCATGCGTAACATAAAGGAAATCATTATAAACATACAGGCCGCGCGGCGTGGTGACTCCGGCAATGTAGCTTGCATTCACCACAATGCCCGCAGAATCGTATTTCATGATCCGGTTGTTGGCTGTATCCGATACATAAATATTTCCGCTGGAATCCGCTGCCACGCCCAGGGGGGAGGCCCCGGCGCCATTATCGCCTGCATCGAATTTGATCAGCAACGTGCCGCTGGCATTGACTTTTTCCACAATCTGCGTGTCGCGGTTGATGAAAACGAAATTCCCGTCCGCATCCAGGTAAATATCCGCGGGGCTGGCCATGACCAGGCCAGAGCCCTCGATTTTCGTATCGTAGGTAAACGTGAGCCCGGTTTTGACTTTGCCCACATATGTTCCGGGCGACGCCACCACATTGGAATCATTGACCGGAGTGTCCGGGTTGGGCGCATCGTCCCATCGCTCGGTCATGGTCAGGGTTCCGGCGTCCCAGTCGGCTGCGGACTGGGCCAGGCCCGAATAGAACCGGCGCACAAAGCTTGTCTGGCTCGTGTTAAGGATTTCAATCTGAGTATCGAAATTGATTGTTGTTGTGGAGAATTTGACGAACACATCCGTGAACGTGGTGTTGGGGAACGGGTCCGGCGAGTTGTAGAAATAGGCCTGGCCCGAGGGCACGCCGGGCGCGGGCGGGGGCGGCGGATCATCAATTGTGTAAGACCCGGAATTGTTGATGGGCGCGGCCTGCACATTTCCGGCATTGTCTGCGCACGCAATATAAATGGTCACAGAACCTTCGGACAGCCCGCCCAGGCCGCAGGTGATATTGGTTGTCCCATCTCCTGAACAGTCATTGCCCATGCTGGCGTAGCCCGTGTTGCCTGTGCTCCAGCGGCAGTTGCCGTTCTCGCTCAGTGTCAATGTAATATTTGATGTGCTCGTGATGGTGGAACCCGGGGCCGGGGTCCACGCGCCCTGCGTGGGCGGGGCGCCGTCAACCGTATAATTAATATCTTCGTTCGTGGCATTGGTATCCGCATTGCTACATGTGTCGCGGCATGATACATATACGATTTCCGCGCCGGTCACCAGTCCGCTGGTGCTGCACGAAATGGCCGTGGCGCCGTCGCCTGTGCAATCATTTGCCATGGCTCCGTATGCAAGGTCCGTGAGCCCCCACTTGCAGTCCCCGGCTTTATTAAGATTTAAGGTTATGGTGGGCGATGAGGTTGTGGATGCGCCCTTGGCCGGGCTCCAGTTTGATTGCTCCGGGGGCGTGGGGTCCACGTTATAGATGATGGCCGTGTTGGTCCCTGCGGTGTCCTTGTTCCCGGCGCTGTCTCTGCACGCAAAGTATACAGTCTTGGAACCGCATGATGAATAAGCTGTGGAGCAGGAAATGCTCGTGGCGCCGTCGCCCGTGCAGTCGCCGCCCATGGAATCATAGGCCACGTCGGACAGGGACCATTTGCAGTCCCCGGCCTCGTCCAGGGTGAAGGTAACGATCTGCGGGTTTGTGACCCCGGACCCCGTGGCCGGGCTCCACGCGGACTGCACCGGGGGCGATGCGTCCACAGTGTAATTAATGTCCTCATTAGTGCCCGCGGTGTCCTGGTTGCCGCATGTATCCTGGCACGCCACATAAACCATTTCCGCGCCGCCGGACAAGCCGCTGGTTGCGCACGAAATGCTCGATGTGCCGTCGCCCGTGCAGTCATTGGCCATGGCGCTGTAATCCTGGTCGGTGAGGGACCATTTGCAGTCGCCGTTTTTATTCATAGTAAATGTAATCGTGGGCGAAGTGGTGGTTACAGCGCCTTTGGCCGGGCTCCAGCCCGCCTGATCCGGCGGGTTTGTATCCACAGTGAAGGGAACACCGTTGCTTGTGTACGCTGTGTCGCTGGTAACCACGACATTGCCAGTGACTGTGCCAGCGGGCACGGCCACGGGAATTAAGGTGTGTGTCCAGTTGGACACGCTTGCATCGGGCACAACCACGCCCGAAGTGAACGTAACCTTGTTGGCGGCCGTGGCGCGGCTGCCAGCGGCCGGGCATGTGCCGGACTGGCACAGGTGATCGCCGGTGATAGTGGTTGAACCACCCAAGCACCCGGCTGCGGGGCTAACGGACTGAATGCGCGGCAGCACGCGGAACGTGGTCCAGGTGTCGGTTTTGCTGTCCGCGGGCGTGGTGCGCGTCACCACAATGTTGCCCGTGTATGTTGTGTCAGAAATGGACGCGGGCACGCGCACCTGGATGGCTGTGTCCGTATAGGAATTCACGGTCGCGGCCTGGCCCAGGATGGTCACGGTTCCGCCGGTGCCGAACCGCGTGCCGTTAATCGTGATCACACCGTCGGCGTCTGTGGCCGCATATTCCCGCGCGGCATTTGCCACGGACGGCGTGGTCAGGGACGTCACATCAGGATAAACATAGAAATCAAGCGGGGAGCCGTCCGCGGACCCGCCCCGCTCCACGGTCAGGCCGCTGCTTCCCGTACCCCCATATGATGTTATGGCTGTATTTACCGTAAATGTAATGGACGTGGCGGTCCATGAGGACACACTGGCGCAGGGCAATTCATAGCCTGTGTCCACGCCTCCGATCCAGATGGCGGTCTCGGGATTGTTGTTATCGCAGGCCGCGCCCAGGTTGGTTCCGGTCAGGGTCACAGTCTGGCCCGCGCGCGCGCCCAGGTTGTTGAGCGCGCCTTCAGTGCCGTTGGTGTAAGATGTCACGTCCGGCAGGGGCGCTGTAATTGTTGTGGCGCCGCCGTCCAGTGGATACGTGGTATTGGAATCATTGTCGCAGGTGTGGGTGATACTGCCTGACGTCACATCAATCTGCATGTTGGAACTGGGCGCGGAACTGCTTACATCAATGACCAGGTGAACATAAGAACTGGCCCCGGTGGTCACGCCCGCGGCAAACGCCGCGGTCCCGTTGCCCGCAGAAAACGCCGTGGGCCCGGACAGTGCAAGCAAATACCCGTTGCTGAAATCATTGTCGTTGTCAGAATATAATGTTCCAGTTATTAATAAAGAATCAATGGTGCCGCCCTCGGTGAATGTGATGCCCGTAACCGTGCAACTGCTTGCAGAAGTATTGAGCAGAAGCGTGAGCGCCCGCTGGTTGGTGACACCCGCGGCCAGGGCGCCGGGCTGCGCCACACTCACAGACGCTGCCAGTTTAATTGGCGCCGCCGCATATACTGTTTGAATAAAAAACAGCGCCAAACCAAGCAGAATGCACATTTGAAATGCATAAATCAGCGTGTAAACTCGTTTTCTTGCTGACAAGCCCCATCCTGCCGCCATTGCATCATTTGCGGCCTTATACAATCGGGTTGTGCGGTAATCTGCTTTCTTCAAATATCCCATCCACTTGTTAAAATCATTGTCTTGTTTCAATTTGCCCGAATCATGCTTTGATTCATTACTTATGTGTTTTATCACTTAATACACTGTCCATATTTGTGTACACAAATCGCATCTTCAAATATCCTCATATTCCGTTCAGGTAAAACTTAAAACTCACTAACTCCTAAAAAAAACCTTGTCGTATGAGGATTTTTTGTTTCAGTAAACCGTTTCTTGTGTTGACCACGCATCATTTCCAGTTAAACGCCATATAACCGTCAGTTGTTTATGATCAAAAAACGTACCACAGTTAGACACACTCAACAATAATATAAAGATGGCTGTTTAAAGCCTTTTTTGTGGATTAGCGTGTTTTACGATTGTCCACTTGGGCAATCAATTGCACACATATTCTTTAATTTACAAATGCATCAAAATCCTGAAGCTCAGTTTGCAGTTCTGGAAAAATTATCCTTGCATGCCAGGTCTCTGCACATCAGAATATTCAGCCGTCAGCGGCGGCGATTGGGAAACAGGCATATTTCCTGTCCTTGACCTGCCCCCCCCTAAAAGCGATACAGAAGCATAGAAAAAAAACGGGCCATACAACGGAAGTTTAGCAATAAGCGGCATGGTAAGCAGCAAAAACGCTTGCAATGGTGAGGAAAATTATTTTTTACTGACCACTTGAAAGGGGTGTTTTTCGTGGCCGGGTTTTCGAGGCTGTTCCCGGTGCGGTGGTGTCCGGCGTCGGGCATTGAGAATGAAGCGTGGCGCGTTTGTGATCGTGTGCGGCCCTGTGGCGCTTTGGTGCGCGGGGCAGCCTGTACCTTTGATCACTGGCAATTCGCGCAGTGTGCGGGCAAAGGGCGCATGATTCCGGCATGGTGGTAGCCGTGCCATGACGCGGTTTCCCGGTGCCTGGGATTCCACAGACTCTTTGATCGGCTCAGGCGTGTGGTCGATGATGGTACGGGCGCGCGCAACCTTGCCCCTGTTGGTGCCTACGATTTTTGCCACATCGTCAGCGGACTTTGATATAGCCACAAGTGTGGCTAAATTATCTTTCGGGCCTGTTTTCTTCAACTTGTCCACGGCCCGGATGCACCGCAGCAACCATTCGCCCGCCCCGCGTGGACGCTGCGCCCTTGATTTCCCCTTGAATAATCAAAAACCTGTGCGCCACGGGCAGGGAGCGCCCCCGGCTTTATACCGCGCAAAAATAATGGAAACCCGCGCGCGATAATAGGGGGATGGGTTGCCTCTCGATGCGCTGTATATATAAATATGCTCGAAGAATTCCCCCCCCCCAGAGAGGGAAAGCGTGTATACAAAAGCATACAATTTTCCCGCACTGGTAAGGGGGGTGGGATTCCATGGTTTTCAGGGTCCCCCGGTGCAGGGAATCCGCGGCGCGGAAATTCTTTTCATTTCCAATTTGCGGTGAATGCGTTTTGCGGGTCTGTCTTGTGCGCGTTCATGGTAGGCGAATACGTGCGGACCGTGGCCGTCCCCGCGTCCGGGCCCACTGTGATGATGCGGAGAAAACCGCCGCCGCCGTTTTCCTCGTGCTGGTAATTTGCGGCCATGCTCAAAATGCGGTTGCCGTGGTCCCCGGTGTCCACGCGCCGGGCCACGCCTGGGGGGGATATGTGGCCGCTGACAACCATTCTGATATTCCCGTGATGGCGAATGAGCCAGTTCCACAGCTGCACGCCGTCCGCTGCGCCGCCGGGCTGTGAATGGATGCCGTCATTGTGCGGCGTGGGGTGGCTGGCCTTTTGCCCGATGAGCGAACCGTCATAGTCAACAAAGGCGTGCGTCAGGATGATCGCATTGTGATCCGGATGGCCGCTTATGATATTATTCGCCCATTCGATGGCCCCATGTCTCGGGCCGTACTCCAAAGCCATTACGAGCCATTTTGAGCCGCCCGCGGTGAAGGTGTGAAATGCGTTATCCATCTTGCCGGGCTCCACTGTGCCGCCGAACCACGGGCGCGCTGAATACCGGGACACGGGGAATGCGCGGTTAAATCCGCTGCTGTCGCGCGTGGCCGCGTGGTCCTGGTAATCGTGGTTTCCCACGGCCAGGGCATAGGGAATCCCGGCATCATCGAGGATTCGCATGGCGCGGCTTGCGTTGTTCCATTGGCGGTCCCCCGGGGCCGGGAGATTCACGATGTCGCCCTCATGCAGCACGAACTTGATATTCAGCGCGCCCGCGTTGTCCGCGATCCATTGAGTTTGCGCGGTGAATATGGCGGGGTACTGATGGGAATAAATTTGTGTGTCGGGCAGGGCGACGATGGAAAAAATTTTAGACGCGGGCGCGGACGGCGCCGGGGCTGATGATCCTCCGCCACAGCCTGGAAGGTGGAGCAGGAGCAGCAGGAAAATGAGTGCATGAATACTTGGGGACGGTTTGGGGACGGCCCCTGATTTGAAAAAAAGCCTTTTGTTATGCGAAATAAACAATCGGAGTGGAGGGATTTGAACCCTCGGCCTCTGCGTCCCGAACGCAGCACTCTAACCGGGCTGAGCTACACTCCGAAAACCAGTGCGGCCACTGCCTTGCGGCGGCAGCCACATGATGTTATAGCTTTTTTAAAACGTTTCGTCCAGTGGTTTCAACCGTAAACTCACGCGGCGTGAACCACGGCGTTTGCGCTCATTCCTCTGAGTCGGCCGGCGCCGTGCTTTGCGCTGCTTCGCCAATGCGCAAAATGGAGACCTTTGTGAGAACCACGGGGGTCACGGGTTTGTCGCCCGGGGCGGTCTTGACGTTGCCAATCATGTCCACAATGCTCTGGCCCTCAATCACTTGGCCGAAGATGGGGTGCTTGTCATTAAGCCAGGTCGTGGGCGCGTGGGTGATGAAGAACTGGCTGCCGTTGGTGCCGGGCCCGGAATTGGCGTAGGCCAGCACGCCGGGTTTGTCGAATTTCAGGTCCGGGTGCGTTTCGTTCTGGAACTGATAGCCCGGCCCGCCGATGCCCTGGCCAAGCGGGCAGCCGCCCTGGATCATGAAGTTGGGAATGACCCGGTGGAAGATGAGGCCGTCGTAAAACGGTTTCTTGACTTTTTCGCGGGTTTTGGGATCGGTCCATTCCTTTGTGCCTTCAGCCAGGTCAATGAAGTTGGCGGTGGCGATAGGGGTTTTGTCCGGGTACAGCACGGCGACGATGCGCCCCATGCTTGTGTCCAGGACTGCGTACACGCCGTCGTCCAGGCGCTCCTTGACTTTGTCGAGTGATTCAAATTCCATGCTTCCGTCTCCTGTTGGTGAAATATCCGCAGGGGATTTCGCGCCTGCGGCGGGTGCTTTGGCGAGGGTCTCGCCTGCGGCGGGTGTCTGGGCCTTTGCGGCGGTTTCCGTGTCCGCGGCTTTGTCGGATGCGGAGCACGCGCTCATGAGCACCATGGCGCATACGAAGATAAGCGCCAGCCGGGCCGTTGCTTTCCAGTTCATGTGTTTCCCTCCTGTGGTGTCTGTGATGGTTCGCCCATTGGCATACCTTTACAATTATAGCCCCCGGGCGCATATAATGAAAAGACGCCGGACACGATTATCACAACGCCTTCCGGCAGGGGAAAAATCTATGGCTAAGAAACACGGCAAGCCAAAACCCGCACCCGGGATTCTTGGCGAGGACGGAATCATCGAGCTGGTGCGGCGCCAGTTGGACCCGGACACCGGGCGCGTGCTCCTGGGCGCGGGCGCGGACGACTGCGCGGTTATCAGCGGCCCGGGCGGGGACACGGCTCTTCTGTTCACCACCGACGCCATGGTGCAGGATGTGCATTTTCGGCTGGACTGGTCGTCGCCCTACCAGGTGGGGTGGAAAGCCCTGGCCGCGGCGGTCAGCGATATCGGGGCCATGGGCGGCAGGCCCCTGGCCGCGGTGGCTGCCGTGGGCCTTACCGGAAATGAAAAAGAATCGACCCTGCGCGAGCTTGCCCGGGGCATGAACGCCGCGGGCCGCCTCCTGGGCTGCCCCGTGGCCGGGGGCGATACAGTGCGCTCGCCCAGGGCTCTGTCCGTAACCGTATCCGTGATCGGCGAGGCCGGGCGCGATGCGGTCATCACCCGCAAAGGCGCGCGGCCGGGCGATGTCTTATTGCTTATCGGAGATATCGGCGCCGCCGCAGCCGGCTTCGAGGTGCTGCGCGCCAAGGATAAAAAAGACATGGGCGCGGCGGAGCGGCGCGTGGTGCAGCGCCATCTGGCGCCCGAACCGCCCGTGGCCGCCGGGCGCATCGCCGCGGCTGCGGGCGGGGTCACGGCCATGATGGATCTCAGCGACGGCCTGGCCGCGGACCTGCCCCGCCTGTGTGCGCGCAGCGGCGTGGGCGCGGTGGTGCGCGCCGCGGATCTGCCCATCCACCCGGACACGGCCCGCGCGTGCCGCAACCTGGGCCTGGACTCTCTGGCCGCGGCTGTGTCCGGCGGCGAAGATTACGCCCTGCTCCTGGCCGCTCACCCGGACCGCTGCGAGGCCATGGCCGCGGCTGTGAGCGCGGCCGCCAATGTCACAGTCACGATTATCGGGGAAGTCACGGACCAGGCGCGCGGCCTTGTGCTGCTGGCCCCGGACGGCAACCCCATGCCATGGCCCGAACCCGGTTTCAAGCATTTCTGACTTGCATGATCCGGAACTTTTCCCACGGCTCAGCGGCATATACTTGTTAAGAAAAACGAACCAAAGCATAAGCGACAGGGGGAATAGAATATGATCAGCTACGGATTTAAAAAAGCCCTGGATCTTCCGTTTGACGAGGCCGTGGCCGCGGTTGTGGAAAAACTCAAGGAGCACGGGTTCGGGGTCTTGACCACCATCGACATCCAGGAAAAGCTCAAAGAAAAACTGGGCGTTGATTTCAGGAAGTACAAAATCCTGGGCGCATGCAACCCGCCCAATGCGCACAAGGCCCTGCAGGCCGAACCCGACATCGGACTCATGCTGCCGTGCAACGTCATTGTGTACGAAGACGGGGCCGCAAGCGTACTGGCCGCAATCAAACCTTCCACGGCCATGAGCATGATCGACAACCCCGCGCTCAAAGACACGGCCCTCGAGGTGGAAGCCAGACTCAAGGCGTTCTTTGACGCCATGTAAAAAGACGTTTCAACAGGAAGGAAAGCCATGGACATACAGGACAAAATCATCATGGTCACGGGCGGCGGCTCCGGCATCGGCCGGGAAACCGCGCTGGCCCTGGCCGCCGGGGGCGCCGAAGTGGTGCTCACCTATAACACGGGCCGCGACGCCGCGGAAAAGACTTTCACCGAATGCGCGCGCCTCAAGGGCAAGGCGCACATGTTCCATCTGGATGTGCGCGACAAGATTTCCATCGAGAGCCTGGCCCGCGCTGTGAGCAAGGAAATCGGCGGACTCGACGCACTCGTGAACAATGCCGGCGTCATCGCCTGGAAACGGTTTTCACAACACGACGACGCCGATATCGAACAGCAGATTGCTGTAAATCTCATGGGCCTCATTCGCGTGACCCACGCGTTTCTGCCCCAGTTGTCCCGCAAACAGCAAGCCGTGATTGTGAACATCGCCAGCGTGGTGGGTAAAACCGGGTATGCGGATCTGTCCGTGTACTGCGCCACCAAGTTCGGGGTGCGCGGGTTCACGCAAGCCCTGGCCAGGGAACTGCCGGACCATGTGCGCGCCTACAATCTGAACCCCAACCTCACGGCCACGCGCATGACCAATTTCTCGGGCGAGGATCCGGCGCGCGTGGCCGGCGTTGTGGTGCGCGCCCTGCGCGAGGAATTCGAGGTGCCGTCGGGCGGCGACATCGATGTCGAGCAGGTCCTGAGTTAGGGGATGGCAACATCGGGCGGGCAGTTAATATACATGGCATTGAATATAAGGCGTGAAATGCAGCAAAAAGCCGGGGCCGGCATCGCGGCTTGTGCGCGCCTGCACCCCGCTTTTTGCGGCCTCCGGTCTTCTTAACACGCCCCCCCCCGCCGACCCCTGCTCTGCCCAGGCTCCACTGATTCCGCGACCCGCTTTGCGGAATCCTTCCTATTCCACGGCCGACAGGCAAAAATATTTCATGCGACAATCAATTCTATATATGCGCTTTGGTCCGCATTCTCATGGAACCCTTTGGAACACTTGAAACAATCAACGTGTTAATGATTTCATAATTTAAAAATGAATCATCATCAGCAATACGGGGCCAACAATGATGAAAGCGGCAATTGCCACAACAACAAGCGGGACGGTTCGTCGAACAGCCCTGATTCCCTTGTTTGCCGCCATATGGTTTTTTGCGGCCATTGGCCCTGTGCGCGCCGCGGATTATTCCTTCTTTTCCCAGGTGCAAACCCGCCTGGTGAATGACAGCAATAAGAGCCGCGCCGCCGCGCCTTCGGATCAGTTCAGAGACGCTTTCCTCCAGTCACAGATTACCCTGGGCCGCCGCGCGCAAGTCAATTCCAATGACCGCATGTCTCTGGCCCTGAACATCAGGAATGAAACCTGCCGCGAATACACCGGGCTGAACAACACGGGATTCAACCTCACCGCGGACTGGGTGCATAAATTCGGCATAGGCCGCAGCGCGCCCGCAGTGCGCATTTTCGCGGGCGCCGAACACCTGGAATTCGACGACCCCATTCGCGACGGTTCCGAATACACGGCCGGTATCATGGCCTTCAAACCAATCTCCAATGCAATCAGCATCACGGCCATGTACACGCTGGACAACCGCACCGCGGCCAACGACACCGTGTATTTCGGCAATGGACACACGGCCGGCGGCGCCCTGAGCATAGGCCTGCCGCGGCACGCAACGCTCACATTCGGATACGCGCAACGCAAAGGCGACGCCACGTTCATCTGCGCCATCCCAACAGACGGGCTCATCATTCCCGTGAGCCTGCAGGAAAACGCTTTCCACCTCATCGCCTACCGCCGCGAAGCTCAGACCACATTCATGCGCACCACGCTCAGCATGCCGCTGAATCCGCGCACCACGCTTTTTGCAGGATATGAACGCCAGGAAACCGGCCCGTGCACACCCTTGTGCAGGGCGTGCGCCGCATCGCCAGCGGCAACTTCGGACAGACCGTGGACATCCGCCAACAGGATGAACTCGGAGAACTGGCCGAGGCCGTGAACCAGATGAGCAAAGGCCTCAGCGAACGTGACCGCATCCGCGACCTGCTGGGCAAAGTGGTGTCCCCGCAAATTGCCGCGGAAATGCTGGAAAAAGGCGTGGAACTGGGCGGCGAAGATCGCGAAGCCACCATCCTTTTCACGGACATCCGCAATTTCACCACTCTGAGCGAAACCCTGCCCCCGGGCCAGGTTATCGGACTATTGAATACGTACCTCACACGCATGACCGAGGTCATCGAGCGCAACGGCGGCGTGGTGGACAAATACGTGGGCGAGGTCATGGTCAAGGGCCGCAAAGGCGCCACGCGCATCTTCGCTCTGACCGGCATTCAGGGCCCATCCTGATTTAATCGGCCCCAAAGCCGCGCGCGCTCGCGCACTGCGCTAAAATCAAATCCTGTACGGCTGAAGCGGGACATCCCGTCCGGGCCGCCGGCTGAAAGGACCCGTCATATGAACACAGAACAACTCATGGAAATTGCAACCAACGGGTGGGTCGTGGGCCCGGTGGTATTCGGCGCATGGCTGGCCGGCGCCTTTTATTTCAAACTCTTCGCATACCGCAAAATACGCGCCTATGTCGTCAAAACCGCGGCCACGTGGGATGACGCTGTGTTCGACGCCACCAACACGCCCATGAACCTGCTTGTCTTCTTCGTGGGCCTCAGCATCATGCAGCGCATCATGCCGCTCAATAACGAAGTCGACCTCATGCTGCGCCATGCCATGAAAATCGTGCTGCTGCTCATCGGCATCTTCTTTGTCAACCGCCTGGTGCGCGGTCTGCTCGTGACCTACGCGCGCCGCACCGACAACGTGGCGCTCAGCCAGGGCGTGGTCCAGGGCGTGGTCTCCGGCATCGTGTTCCTCATAGGCGGCCTCATTATTCTCGGCAGCTTCGGCGTTAATATCACCCCCCTGCTCGCCTCCCTGGGTGTGGGCTCCCTGGCCGTGGCCCTGGCCCTGCAGGACACCCTGGCCAATCTCTTCTCCGGCCTGTTCCTCACCATGGACAAAGCCATCAGCGTGGGCGACCTCGTGGAACTCACCGGCGAAGCCCAGCGCGGATACATCGCAAACATCGGCTGGCGCTCCAGCCAGATTCGCCTGCGCGACAACAACCTCGTGGTGGTGCCCAACAAAACCCTGCTCGACAGCATTATCACCAACTACTCGGGCACGGATGAGCGCATGCGCGTGTCCCTCAAGTGCGGCGTACACTATGACAGCGATCTGCGCCACGTGACCCGAGTCGCCACGGACGTGGCGCAATCAGTGCGCTCCACCATGAAGGAAGCGGACAAAGACTTCGAACCCTGGATCAGGTGGGATGAATTCGGGGACTCGAGCATCAACTTCACTCTGGTTATGGGCGCCATGGATTATCTGGCAAAATTTGCGGTTATTTCCGAACTGGTGCAACGCCTGCACGAGCGCTTCAACCAGGAAGGCATCGTGATTCCCTTCCCCCTGCGCACCCTGGATTTCCAGCCCAAACACTGGGACGAACTCAAAACCATTCTGTCCCGCGAGAACACGCCCCGCAGCGGGGATTGAGCGATTAGACCGGCAATGGGATGCCCATCGCGCCAATCATATAGGCAACACCCTCGGACACGGTAAATTCGCGCGCTGGTTTTGCGGGGGCCGTATCAATCAAGGCGCAGGCTCTCCGGGATGTCCAGGAAATCCTTGATTTTATCCACTATGCCCAGATACTGCATGCGCAGCCCCTCGGCGAACTGGATGTCGCGCGCCGGATCCCAGGCCACGCACTCGGCGGCCATGTCCTCGGCGATCTGCCGACACATCATGCGCCAGATATCGCCCGGCGGCATGTCGAATAATGGCAGGTGCGCGCCCAGGCCCGCCAGGCGCCGCCTGGCGTCCGTGGCGAGCAACTCAAGCTGCGATGCATACTCCAGCCCGGCTGCCAGCTTGGCGTCGAGCGGCGCGCCCTCGATATTCACGAACACGGTCGGAAATTCACTCATGTAAAACAGCACGCGGGACACGAAATGCGGCTGCACATCCTGCGACAACTGCCCGGGATACAGGGTGTGGGTCGCGGCCAGGGCCGCGGACTCAAATGCGCACAGGGCCGTGGCCCGGTGATCGGGATTTTCATCCATCATGTTGTGCGTGGGGTCCAGGGTGACCACGGTCACGGGCCTTATTCTGCGAATCAATTCCATCATGCGCGGCCGCAGATCCGTATGCGTGGCGCCCGGATCCACGCAGCAATCATCATAATCCCACTGAATATAATGGTCTGCATCCACACCCAGGCGGCTCAGGGCCCGCACATGTTCGGCCATCAGGGTTTCGGTGATCTGCTCACGCGTGACCGCGGGATTGAACGTCGAGCTGCTTCCGTTTGTCACTGTGCAGACAAACACCTCGCGGCCCTGGGACACCCACTTGGCCACGCTGCCGCCGATCTGAAACGCCACATCATCAGGGTGCGGCTCAAAAATAAGGATGCGTTCCGGGTCATGCTGCGATGCGTTCATGGCGCCACCCCCGATGTGTGTTCCGCAATGCTGTCAGATGATAACAAACAGGCGGAAATAGGATTTCGTCTTGCCGCACAGCGGGCATTTTTCCGGCGGTTCTTTTCCGCTGTGCATGAATCCGCAGTTGATGCAGTTCCACATTGCCGGATCTTCGGAATCGTATATGGTGTCATGCTCAATGCGT
>Ga0351875_1044_pt1 | contig 35088 bp, 19 predicted proteins | sample BONcelFGM3001C14_FD_206784 | JGI IMG/M metagenome (GOLD analysis project Ga0351875, IMG submission 206784) | Enriched cells from coal bed in the Powder River Basin, Montana, United States - BONCAT cells FGM rep3 HSBNCT.FGM.300.1.C14 ... | reverse complement strand
GAAGACATTTGATATTATGCTGAAGAAGCGGGGAGCAAAAGATCCAGACATGCTTCTTGCTGTGCTATATGGTCATGGAATCGAGGATAGTCTTCCTTGTATGACACATAAAAAAGATTTTATTAAGCTAGCTAAAAGCAACGGAAGAAACATCATTCTCAACTGCATACTCGAAGACAACAAAACTATCCCCGCACTTATCAAAGATGTTCAAAAAGATGTGATGACGCTTGATCCTATCCACCTTGATCTTCTTGCTGTCTCTCTTGACCATGAAATCACTATCAAGTCCAAAGTTAATCTCAGCGGAGAAAGTATTGGTGTCAAAAATGGCGGAAACCTCCAGCAAAGCACCTTTCAAATTGAAGTAAAAGGAAAACCTTTAGCACTTCCTGAAGCCATAACCATCGATATCAGCGCTATGGACATGGGTACTCAGTTAAAAGCCGGGGATCTTGAGCTTGGCGATGGCGTCAGTCTAGTTACTTCAGAGCACGATACCATTCTCACCATACAAGCCCCCCGTGTTGAAATGGTTGGTGAAACCGAGACTCCTCCTTCTGGAGAAGCTCCCCTTAGCGATACCGCAAGCAAAGCTCCAACTAAAGCAGCACCAGCTAAGTAAACAACGGCAAGCTCTTACTAAATCCCGTTCCAGCTTAGTAATTTAATTGTTTCAGCGCCCTTTTTGCTTTGAACAAGCAAATGGGGCGCTTCTTTCATATACCAAGCTTTAACACCCAGTGAAATAAAATGCAGGGTATGACATAAGTAGCTTTGGTCTGCAATCTGAATAGTTTCAGGATCAAGAATTTCTATGGACACCGTAGCATCCAGCTCATTTCTGCTGAAAACGGTTCGTACAGAAGTGCTATTCATGTCCTCAAATGGAAAAGCAGCCATCAAAAACACCAGTGCTTCCTGCTCAACAATTGAATCCTTTCCGAGGTAGAATTGTTTGTATTTGACGGTTGGGCTTTTTCTATTCTCCACAAGCCATGCGCGATTCATTTTTGTGCCTTTAAGTAAGACGGTTTGATCAGCTTCTTTGGAACTTATCAACTCAAGGTAGATTGGGGTCAAGTTGGTTTTGTCCAGTTTGAGACGGAAAAGCTCTTCCTCTTTAGCGCCAATTATCTCCCTAACTAATACGATGTTGCCTGCTTCATGAAAGATATGGTTTCTTTCCTGGGCTATATTTCGGTTTTTCTCATTATATATAGCATAAAAGGTCACTGAGCCGTTTTTCAGGTGTTCTGTCTTCCATGGACTACTCAACTGCGCTGGATTGGAAGCACAGGAGGAACTAAGGAATACACTAAGAAGTAAAAGCAAAAAACAATTTATTGCTTTCATTTCTTATGCTTTTTAGTTTTTTTGGTATTTGCTTCAGAAGCTTTTTGTAAAGGCCATCGACCTTCCGTGAATGCAACATAGATCAAATAGGCTGATATCATTAAAGCAATTAAAAAAAGTAAAAACCAGGCACTGCTAAAAAATCCCTGAGCAGGTCGTACAGGTAGAGTTGTTTCTTGTGTTTGCTGATTAAGCAAGTTCTCGGAAGCTTCCTGGAAACCCGCAGCAGAAGGATCGAAGGGCATCGGTATGCCTGTAGCGTCGTCGCCTGGCTGATCGGGGGACGAAGGACTGTTTTGAGGTGGCGTAAACTGCACTGATGGTGCACTGGGATCAGGAATACTCTGAGGCGGGACAGCAGGTCGCAAGGACTCTTCGGTAACATTGCTTGATGGGGGCAAAACAGTTAGATTGTTGTCCAATGGGCTGCTACCAGTAATACCTATCATAGGGGCTTGAGTTGATTCCTCAGCTAATGCTCCGCTAAAAGGAAGAGCTATGAGCAAACAAGCTGTTGCAACTAATAAGCCTTTCATAGTTTTCATCATTTTAAATTACCTCCATGCCATATTCATACCATTCAATGATTTTGCTATTGTATTATAGCTTAAGTTTTCTGGGATATAAATATTATAAAAATTAGGCATTGAAAGAGATTTATTTTTTGCTATGCTACTATAGGATTAAGAATATGGGCGGTTAGTTCAGCGGTAGAACGCTTCGTTGACACCGAAGAGGTCAGAGGTTCGATCCCTCTATCGCCCACCACTTACATTTTTCATTAGTTTTTCTTTTTTTAAATCCATCTTGCTTTAGGACTTCATATTGATAATTCAATTGTTCATGTTTATAGTATATGCTATATGAATGATAAAGCAGACAAGAACATTGATTTGGATAAAATGGATGCAAGCGAAGCAAAGAAATTTAAAGAATACTCCAAGCTCATAGCTTCGGACCTAAAAACTTTCATCAAGAAAAAAGCCTATCCTCAGATTGCGGCATGCTTTCGAGACCCCAACCTTCACCACCAAATCATTGCCATCAAAGCTTTTACTGCGCTCTACGATGAATACCCCGAAGAAATCGACAAACTCCTTGATGTAATGATTCGCTCTTTTTTAAGCAATCAAAAGTTCGTTGCTATCACTCTACTGGTCAACATTTCCTTTTCACACCCGGATTATGCTTTTCCAAAACTCGCAAAACATACCACCCAACACAAAGATCTGGTTGAGATTGTTGCAGATGCCCTTAAATCAAAATGGCAAACCCAACAAAATGAACTAATCGATAATCTTCAAAAGTATTGGGACCTTAAAACCCAACAAAACCTCAAGAAAACAGCTATAATGAGCCTTAATCCCCACAGCGAAGAAGAAACTGACAAAATGCTAGATTTTTTAGGCACTTTTATGCATGAAACAGAGCCATTTCTTCAGATTCAAGCTGCCATCAAAATCAAAGAGCTCTATATCCGCGAACCCTACTTTGTGGAATCAAAAATGCGCGAATGGATGACACAAAACGACTCATTAAATGCTCCTCAGATTGTAGTTTTAGCCTTCAAAGAAGTTAACAAACGCCAGGATCCCAACTTGCTCGATCGCACCTGCATCATATTAGAAAACTGGAGCAAAAATAGCTCTTCCGTGATAGTCGATACCGCTGCAAAGGTTTTAGGCATTCTAAAAGAACGCCGATAAGGCTACTCTGCTAGTTTATTAATTCTCTTCCATCTTTGTTTTCATGTCCTGCTTGAGTCTTTTAATGGCTTTAGCCTCGATCTGTCTGATTCTTTCACGAGTAACATTAAAGATCTTGCCTACATCTTCAAGCGTATGGGGCTTGATATTGTCCAAGCCAAACCTTAAACGAAGTATTTCTCTCTCTCTTGGAGTAAGGGAGTCTAATATCTCGTAGAGTTGCTCTTTGAAGTGCTCGTCAATTACTGTTTCTTCAGGGGAAGATATTCTTTTGTCTTCCACAAAATCACCAAGGCGGTTGTCTTTGTCGCTTCCCAGAGGAGTTTCGAGCGAGATGGGCTCCTGGGAAACCTTAAGATACTCTCTAACCTTTTTTAAGGGCATTTCAAGCTTTTTTGCAATTTCTTCGTGAGAAGGCTCCCGACCAAGCTGTTGGTAAAGTTGTCTTTCTGCTCTTTGAATTTTGTTGATGGATTCTACCATATGGACTGGGACTCGAATTACACGGGATTGATCTGCCAAAGCTCTGGTAACCGCTTGTCTAATCCACCAGGAAGCATAGGTAGAAAAGCGAAAACCCCTGCGGTAATCATATTTTTCGACTGCTCTAATAAGACCTACATTGCCTTCCTGAACTAAATCCAAAAATGATAAGGAATGTCCGGTATATTTTTTGGCAATACTGACTACAAGACGAAGATTGGATTCAATCAATTTTTGTTTGGAGCAGATTTGGCCCTCTTCGATTTGTTTGGCGAGTTCAATTTCTTCTTCGAAAGTAAGTAAAGGAATTTTGCCAATATCCTTCAGATACATCTTGATGGGATCTTTGAGGTCAATTTCTTCTTCGTAGAGGTATTCTTCGGCCCCAAAAGGGGGTTTTTCTTCGGTGCTTTTTTCTCTTGGAGTGGCAGTTTTTGCTCCGAATTCGATGCCCTCGTCATCGAGTAAATCATACATCAAGTCAATTTCTTCGGGAGTGAGTTTGACATCTTCCATTAAATCCATAATTTCTTCGTAGGAAAGAATATCGCCTTCTTCGTGAGTTTTGAGAAGGTGGGTAAATTCAGGCAAAGAACGAAGTTTCTCTTCTTTTATCTTGCGTTCTTCCTGATGATCAAAAGGCTCAGTCTGTTCAAAAACTTCCTTTTTGGTTTTGGGCTCTAGTAAAACTTTCTTTTCGTCCTGTTTCACAACACTCTTTAGCGCCTGGTTGGTTTTTTTAGATTTTAGCGCTTTGGTTTTTGGCTTGCTGACAGCTTTTGTGGAAGCTGTTTTTTCTTTAGTTTTTTTTAGGGGCTTTTTTTGATTAGACAATTCGTTTTAACTCCTCCCGTAATTGCTTACTTAGGTCAAGCTTGCCTTGCTTTTCGGCTTGGATTATTTGTTCGCTAAGTTGAAGTATGCTCTGTTTTCTGTTTTTGTTTTCTTCAGTTTTCAACATACACTCAAGCACAGCAGTATCATTATAAAAACTCTCCTCAATGAGAAAAAGTTCAGAAAGCAAACACTTCATATCTTCATCATTAATTCGTACTAGTAATTCTTTAACCAGTAAATACCCAACTTTATTAAATTCTTCTTTTAAGAAAATAAATAGTTTTTGATGTTCCTTTTGCCCAAAATCACTCTCCGTAATTCGAGAAAATACCATTTGATGGAAGGATGGGTCATTCTTTTCAATTAAGGCTTTGAGAAGAATTTTTTCACCATCTTCGGAAGGAATATTACACACCGGCCTTTTTTTTCTGACCATGGCGGTTTTGGTGCGATAAGTGTTCTTTTGAATACGCTGAAATCGATCATTTAGTACTCGCAGTGAAACTCCTGTATCCAATGCTATTTGCTTTAAGATAGGTTCGCTTAACATAAGATCACGATCTTCAGATATTTTATTTAGCATTTTCGTAATCACATTTTCAACGAGCATAGGGTCTTTGGTCTGAACATGATTCCATAAGTCTTTCCATATGTAATCCCAAGGCATCAGAGCGTTGTCACAAAGTTTTTGCCAGGCTTCCCTGCCTTGCTGACGAATAAAATCATCCGGGTCTTTGCAATCAGAAGGCAAAGCAATCACTTTGCACATCATTTTCATTGCCAGCACCATGTCGATGGCTCTTCGGGCCGCCTGAATCCCTGCGATATCATTGTCATAGCAAAAAACAATGCGAGAGCTATGTTTGAATGCCAACTTGGCCTGATCAGCGGTAAATGCAGTGCCCAAAGAAGCACAAACATTACTGAAACCATTTTGAGCCAAGGATATTACATCCATATAACCCTCGACAATAATTAATTGATCATCGTTTTTCATGTCCTTTTTTGCCTGGCTCAAGCCAAATAGATGCTTCCCTTTTTGGAAAAGGGAATGTTCGGGACTATTCAGATATTTTGGTTGAGTGCTTTCTCCTACAGCTCTCCCTCCAAAACCAATCAGAGCCTGACCAGAGGTCAAAATAGGAAAAAGAATACGATCTCGAAAGTAGGGGAAATAGTTTCCTTGGGTATCTTTTAACAGCAAGCCAACATGAAGACATAAGCTCAAGTCAAATCCTTGTTTTTTTAGCAAAGCTGGTAGTTGGGTATCCATTGATGGAGCATAGCCCAATTGATAGCAATCAGTAACAGACTCCTGGATTCCTCGGCGCTGCATGTAAGCTTGAGCCTCTGGGTGTTTTTGGTATTGTTGACGATAATAATCGCGCGCAAAGCTTAAAAGAGCTTTGATATCTTCTTTGGGTCCTGACAAATGCCTGGATTTTTCTCCACCCCAATCCAAAGGCGGAAGCCCTGCTTTTTCTCCAAGAAATTCAACTGCTTCTCGAAATTCAAGGTGTTCGAATTGCTGGACAAAAGTAATGAGATCGCCACCAGCATGACAGCCAAAACAGAAGAAAATTCCTTTTTCTTCGCTTACGGTAAATGAGGGAGTTTTTTCAGCATGGAAGGGGCAAAGTCCTAGCCAGTTTCTTCCTGCCCTTTTTAAAGCAACATATTTGCCGATAAAATCAAGCAGGTCAACTTGATCTTTAATTTGGCGGACATACTCTTCCAAGTTCATTTTTTATAGCTCCCAACCATGAAGGTCTAACCTACGAAAAGTCGGAGAACACTCAATAAATACAGCATTCTCCGACTAAATAAACACTTAGGGTAATTTGTTGAGGATAGCAGATCGGGCTGCAGCAACCCTTGCTACAGGGACTCGATAGGGAGAACAGCTTACATAATCCAAGCCAACAAGATGGCAGAATTCAATAGAATCAGGGTCACCACCATGTTCTCCGCAAATCCCAAGCTTCATTCCAGGGTTGACTTTTCTGCCTTCTTCGACTGCGATCTTTATTAGTCTGCCCACACCAGTCTGGTCCAAACTTGCGAAGGGATCTTCCTTAAGGATTTTAAGCTCAAGGTATTCGGGCAAAAATTTGTTGATATCGTCTCGGGAAAAACCATAGGTCATTTGGGTAAGGTCGTTGGTACCAAAAGAGAAAAACTGAGCTGTTTTTGCAATATCACCTGCAGTTAGAGCTGCACGGGGTACTTCAATCATAGTGCCTACCCAATAGGTGATTTGCACTTGGAATTCATCCATAACCTTTTTTGCAACTTCATCAATAAGTTCTTTTTGCATGATAAACTCTTTGTCGGTTCCTACCAGAGGTACCATGATTTCAGGCTCTATGGTCATATTCTCGTTTTTGAGCAAAAAAGCTGCTGCTTCCATGATAGCACGAGTTTGCATACGGGTAATTTCAGGGTAGGTAATTCCGAGTCGACAGCCACGATGTCCCAACATAGGGTTGACTTCTTTTAGTGCAACAATCTTTTCTTTAATGCTTTCGACGCTCACCTGAAGCAAAGTAGCCAATTCTTTGATGTCTGCTTCAGCACTCGGTAAAAACTCATGAAGTGGCGGATCCAGCAATCTGATGGTTACGGGCAATCCTTTCATAGCTTGGAAAATGCCAATAAAATCCTCTTTTTGCATGGGAAGAATCTTGTCCAAAGCTTTTTGTCTTCCTTCAAGGGAGGCAGATAATATCATCTCTCGCACACTTTTGATGCGGTCTCCTTCAAAAAACATATGCTCCGTTCGACAAAGCCCAATACCCTCGGCGCCAAAAGCTCTGGCTTGCAAAGCATCCTGAGGAGTATCAGCATTGGTACGGATTTTTAGTTTTCGAAATTCATCCGACCAGTCGAGTAAAGCTTCAAATTCAATTCCAATTACTGGATCAATCACGGGCAGGGAGCCTTGGAAAATTTCTCCACTGGAACCATCCAGACTAATGATATCCCCTTCTTTGATATGTATACCCTGAGAATTGCGAAAAGACTTTCCATGCTCATCAATATGAATGTCATCCGCACCGGAAACGCAACACTTGCCCATACCTCGGGCAACTACCGCAGCATGAGAAGTCATACCTCCACGAGCAGTCAGAATACCCTGGGCACTATGCATTCCTTTAATATCTTCAGGAGAAGTTTCTTCGCGTACCAGAATAACATTTTCGTTATTAGCGGCTTGAATTTCAGCTTCTTCAGCAGTAAATACCACTTTTCCTGTAGCTGCACCTGGTGAGGCAGGTAAGCCTTTTGCGAGCAAGAGGAAACCCTTCTTTTCTTTTTCGTCAAAACGTTTATGCAAGAGCTGATTTACTTGGTTGGGATGAACTCTCATTAAGGCTTCTTCTTTACTTAGCACGCCTTCATAATGCATGTCGTAGGCTATGCGTATGGCCGCTGCACCAGTTCGTTTGCCTGATCTGGTCTGCAAAAGATACAAAATTTCATTTTCGATGGTGAATTCGATATCTTGCATGTCTCGATAGTGCTTTTCGAGCTGTCGGCATGTCTGAACAAGCTGTTGATAGGCTATGGGCATAGGAGTTTCCAGCATATGAATTTTTTGAGGAGTTCGAATGCCTGCTACCACATCCTCTCCCTGAGCATTAATCAAAAACTCTCCGTATAATGCAGGGTCTCCTGTGGAGGGATCTCTGGTAAAGCAAACTCCCGTGGCTGAGCGCTCATTCAAGTTGCCAAAAACCATGCTCTGGACATTGACTGCGGTTCCAATCAAACCTTCAATTTTATTGAGCTTTCGATAAACTTTTGCTCGTTCGTTGTTCCAGGATTTGACCACGGCATTAATCGACTCAGTTAGTTGAATCCAGGGATCCTGAGGAAAAGCTTTACCTTTTTCCTGAATATAAACTTCTTTGTAGCCCTGGATCAAGTTGCGCAAATCATCAGCTCCAAGCTCGTTGTCGAGTTTCACGCCTTTTTTTGCCTTAGCAGCGCTTAATAACTTTTCAAAGCTTTCGTGTTTTAATTCATACACTACATTGCCAAACATCTGAAGGAGTCTTCGGTATGAATCCAGAACAAATCTTTCAGCAGATGGATTGCTGGCCCATTTTTCCACGATAGCATCGTTAAGCCCCAAATTAAGGATAGTGTCCATCATTCCGGGCATGCTTACCACGGCTCCGGACCTGACCGAAACCAATAAGGGTTGATCCGGACTTCCAAAGATTTTTGCTGTTTTTTGTTCCAGTTTGGATAAATGTTCTCGTACTTCTTCAAATAATTGGTCTGGATAGTTCAAATCATGAGCGTAATAGTATTGGCATACTTCGGTAGTAATAGTAAAGCCTGGAGGCACAGGAATTCCAAGACGGGCCATTTCTGATAAACCAGCCCCTTTTCCTCCAAGGATATTTTTCATTTGGCCTGAGCCTTCTTCAAATTGGTAAACAAATTTAGTCACGAAGCAGTTCCTCCTTCAAATACAACTTTAGATAAGTCAAAATACTGATGAATAATACGATATACTTCAAAAATTAATCTTAGCCTGTTATTTCTGATTTCGCTTTTTTCGCTCATTACAAAAACCTGCTCAAAGAAATGCTTTACCGGAAGATTGATCGCATATAGCAAATCTAGAAGCTCCACATTGATAGCATCATGATGGCTTATTTTATGTTCAAGCAACTGGACGGACTCGTAAAGCCGTTCTTCCTCGGTTTGCTCAAACAATGAGGCGTTTATGTTTGTTTCTGGTTCTTTTTCTTTGAGTAAGTTTTTGATTCGACTGTAGGCTTCACAGAGTTCGCGAAATTGCATCTGTGTTTTTGCGCTTTCCAGAAGCTGTATCTTTTGAACAACTAAGCTTGGGTTTTCCAGTGCCTTAGTTTGAGCTGCCTGAATAAGATCATAGGGATGTTTTTGGGATAAAAGCAAGAAAAGTCTTTGAGAAAACCATTCTCCCATCTGTCGGATATGTTGATCATAATTTAGTTTGAAAGTATTGCCTTCCTGCTCATAGCTTTTCCATGAGGCAGAAAACAAATCCATGGGAGACAAGAGAGGAGCGCTTTCAGTATAAATACGTATCAAGCCATTGAGACAACGTCGCAAACCAAAGGGGTCAGCTGAGCTGGAAAAGGGAATTTCATGAACACTAGCGCCTGTAATGGTGTCGGCTCTATCCAGTAGGCCAACGATAAGCCCTAAGGGTGCAAGAGGGAGGCTATCGCCTTCAACCTTTGGAAAATAATGTTCTTGGATGGCAGTGGAAATATCCTCAGGAAAACCTTCCTGGCTGGCATAAATTTTGCCCATAGTGCCTTGCAAAACAGGAAACTCAGCAATCAAACGAGTGGATAGATCATTTTTGAACAAGCCAAGCAAAGGCTCCAGGCTTGGATAAACAGAATACAAGTTTAACTCCAGTGCTGTTTTTTTGATACGTTGAATTTTGTCGTATACACTACCCGTTTTTTCCATAAAAACCATGCTCTTCAAGCTTTCAATTCTTTGGCTAAGAGCTTGCTTCATGTCTTGTTGGTAGAAGTATTCAGCATCATTGAGTCTGGCTGAAACAACTTTCTCGAAGCCTTTTCGGACTAAGTTAGGATTTTTCCTTCCATTCATTACAAAATAAAAAGCATCTGAAACTTTGGAAGAGTCGGGGTATAACTCGGGAAAACACTTCATTTGGCTGGAAATCACGGTGTGGATAACTTCAGAAGGCAAAGCTAAAAATCGCTCAGGAAACTGAGCTCGCAAGACCAGTGGAGTCTCGCTTCGATTGGCGTTTTCTTCTACAAGCATTGGGTCTGCATCAAAAGGCAAATGCTTTTGGATGAGCTGGATGCGCTCTTTCATGCAAAATACAATTTCATGTTGTTTTAGTGTCTCGAAATAGTTTTGGACACTCCTTATACGGATAGCATCCTCCCCATGCAAAGCACGGGTGTAAGGCTCTGAAGAAAGACCAAACAAGTCAAGGGGAAGGAGCTCTTGATCCTGGAATGCGCATATCCATCGCACCGGACGTATAAAAACATACTTAGCCCAACGCATCGTTTTTTTGTAGGGAAAAGTTTGTATAAATTTGGGGAAATAAGTGCTGAAAAAGCTTTCAACAGAAAGACTTTCCATCGACAGATTGACCATAACATAGTCCCCTTGTTCGGTGCTGGTCTGGTACCATGAATCTGTTTTGCATTTTGACAAAAAGCCTCGAAGAGCTTGAGTAGGATTGCCTTCCTTGTCCAGGGCAACACTCAATGGAGGCCCCTTAAGCTCTTGTTGCAATGCTTCTTGAAAATTGCTCAATTTTTGTATATGGAAAAGCATGCGTCTTGGTGTAAGCATCAGGCTTGCCTTTTCAAAGTGCCAGCGATGCTCAGTTAAAAAAGCATTAAAGCTGTTTTCTAATGTGGTATTCAGCTCCATCATATAGGAAGAAGGAAGCTCTTCTATGCCAATTTCTATAAGAAGCTCAGGCATTTTTTTCTCCTTCCAGAAAACGAGTAGCACATTGCTTGACAAGCTTTCTGATGCGTCCGAGATATCTGGCTCTTTCGTTTACAGAGAGGGCTCCTCGCGTATCAAGAATATTAAAAAGATGTGAGCACTTCAGTGCATATTCGTAGGCTGGGAGGACCAAGCAATGATTAATGCAGTGCTGGGCTTCTTCCTGGTAAAGATCAAAAATACGAAATAAACGCTCTGTATCAGCTAACTCATGAGCATAGATGGATTGCTCCTTTTCGTCCAGATAGCGTATGTCATAATAGGTATCGTGTCTGCCAACCTGCATCTCATAAATCGAGGATTTCTCTTGAATATACAAAGCCAGGCGCTCAAGCCCATAAGTAATCTCGACAGCAGGCTCAGGGAGTTCAATGCCACCAGCTTGTTGAAAATAGGTGAACTGAGTGATTTCCATGCCGTCGAGCCACACTTCCCATCCAACACCCCAAGCTCCAAGAGTAGGGGCTTCCCAGTTGTCTTCTATGAAGCGAATATCATGTTCTTTGCTGTTAATACCCAAAGCTTCAAGGCTTTTTATGTATAGGTCCTGAATATCCTGAGGTATGGGCTTAATGATGAGTTGCATCTGCATATGCTTATAGACTCGGTTGGGATTTTCTCCATAACGACCATCGGTAGGTCTTCGAGAGGGTTGTACGTAACATAGGTTTGCGGGACGGGACGACAATACTCGAAAAAAAGTATAAGGAGCCATAGTGCCGGCACCTACCTCCATGTCAAAGGCAGGCAGAACAGTGCATCCTTGCTTTTCCCAGTATTGCTCCATGGAGGAAATAATAGAAGATAGTTGCATGCGGATCAGTTTTCTTTTCGAAAAAGCAATTCAATGATATCGGTACGACTAAGGTATCCGAGAAGCTTTTTATTTTCGACCACCGGAAGCTGTTTGATTCGTTTTTTATACATAAGCTCAGCAGCGTAGGATATTGGACGATCCGGATCAATGGTTACGGGTTGGTCGTTCATGACTTCGGACACTTTGGTACCAATGATCTTGTGGTATTCTTTCATCATTTCTTCGTTGGATTCATAGGATCCATAAGGCCAAAGGGTAAAAAGACGTATTCCTGTGGCTCGAATGATCAGATCTCCTTGAGTAATCATCCCAACTACTTCATTTTGTTCGTTTACAACCGGTATTCCATTGATTCGATGTTGTACCATCAAAGCTGCAGCAGCTTCGACCAGAGCATTTTGTTGAATGGATATACACTCCTTTTTCATAATATCTCTGACAGGCAAATTGAGCAATAAGGCCATAAATTGCACCCCTTTCATCACAAACACACTATTTCATTTTTAAGCTTTTCCAATTGCTAAATATATATTTTACTTTTTTCCTTCTTAGATGTATATAACTTCTTTGTGAATTGGAAAAAATTTTTTACGTGGCATTTGCATTCTTGTCACATTTGGCTAAACTGTTTTAGAAGAAAAACACCGTGGGCCTGTGGCGCAGCTGGGAGCGCGCCTGCATGGCATGCAGGAGGTCACGAGTTCAAATCTCGTCAGGTCCACCATCCTATTTTTATCCTATTTCAAGGCAGGTCATAATGAAAACTTTGATAATCACAGAAAAACCTTCTGTTGCAAGAGATCTTGCCCATTCGTTAGGCTCTTTTGAACAAAAAGACAATTATATGCTTTCAGAAAAATACCTTATTACCTGGGCTTATGGTCATCTCCTTGAGTTGGCAGAACCCGAAGATTACAACAAAGCATACAAATTCTGGACTTTACAAAAGCTTCCCATTCTTCCTGAAAAATTTGAATGGAAGCCCATCACTAAATCAGAAAAACAGCTTAAAAATATTGTGAGTCTGATGAAAAAAAAAGAAATTGCTTCAGTTATAAATGCCTGCGATGCCGGAAGAGAGGGCGAACTGATCTTTAGAAATATCTATGAACACGCACAAAGCGACAAACCTCACCAACGCCTTTGGTTGTCTTCCATGACCGCAGAAGCTATCAAAAATGCTTTTCAACAGCTTCGCGAAGGAGCAGAATTTGATCCCCTGGCTCAGGCTGCCAAATGTCGCTCAGAAGCTGACTGGATAGTGGGCATCAATGCCACTCGCGCAGTTACCCGAAGATTGGGCGACTTATTCTCCCTGGGGAGAGTTCAAACCCCCACCCTGGCCATCCTGGTCGATCGTGAGCTAGAAATCCGTCAGTTTTTAACCAGAAAATATTACGAACTAAGCGCAACTTTCAAGGCCAACAAAATAAAATATCCTGGCAAGTGGTTTGATCCCAAAGCATCGGATCCATCTCTTAAACACGAACTGGAAAGTCTCGAAAAAGCCACGCAAATACAAGAAAAAATAAAAGACCAAGTTGGCAAGATCATCGAATTAAAAAGCAAAGAAAGCAAAGAACAACACCCCCTGCTCTTTGATCTTACTGATTTGCAAAGAGAAGCCAACAAACGCTTTGGTTATAGCGCCGCCACAACACTATCCATCGCTCAAAAACTTTACGAAGAAAAAAAAATCCTAACTTATCCCCGAACGGATAGTCGCTATCTACCCAACGATATGCAGGGCGAAATCCCAGAAATATTGCAAGCCCTGGCTCATGCCAAACCCTTTGAAAACCTGGTAAATCTTGCCAAAGTTTCCACCAAAAAACCAGGCAAACGTGTCTTTGACAACGCCAAAGTCAGCGACCACTTTGCTATTATTCCCACTAAAGAAAAACCCAAAATGTCCAGCCTTAGCGCTCAGGAGCTAAAAATATACGATTTGGTGGTTCGAAGATTTCTCACCATTTTTTTTGAAGCCGCTATCTACAAAGAATGCACTCTCATTACTTCCATAGCCGAAGAGCTTTTTGAAAGCAAAGAAAAAATCCTTATCGATCCGGGATATCGTACGGTATATGGAGAAGAAGCCAAAAATCCCCTTCTGTCCACTTTAGAAAAAAAACTTTCTGTATCCCTCACTTCTACCGATATTGAAGAAAAAGAAACAAAACCCCGTCCCCGCTTTTCTGAGGCCACTTTGCTTACTGCCATGCAAACTGCAGGCAAATTGGTGGATGACGACGAACTGCGTGAAGCACTCAAAGAAAAAGGCATGGGCACCCCAGCCACCCGAGCCCAGATAATTGAACGGCTCCTTCATGTTCAATACTGCGAACGCCAAGGCAAAGAACTGGTGCCCACCGAAAAGGGTATATACCTGATCCAACTCCTTCAGATGATCCCTTTGCCTGAACTGTCATCCCCCGAACTCACCGGCTTGTGGGAAAAAAAATTACTTGAAATAGAAAAAAACCAATTAAGCGAAAAGACCTTCAAAGAAGAAATGGTTGCTTTTACTCAAAATATGATCGAAAAAATTAAAAAAGCTGACTTCGATGCCCTGGAAGGGTCCGAAGTAGGAACGTGCCCCCTCTGTCAAGCCCCTGTGACAGAAAGAGGTCGCACTTATCTATGCAACAAAAACTGCGGTTTCAAGCTATCCAAACGGATTTTAAGCTGCGAAATTACCCCTGCAATTGCCAAAGAACTACTCAAAGATGGCAAGACAAGCCAGTTGTTATGGTTTAAGTCCAGTCAAGGCAAAAAATTCCAAGCCCACCTCAAACTTGAAAATAATGAAATCAAATTTGAATTTGTGGATCGAAACGCCATACTCAACCAGGAACCTTGCGGTCCCTGCCCAAAATGTAAAAGCACCATATACGAAAAAGTTAATGCTTTCCAATGTGAAAATGAAGCCTGTACTTTTAAAATCAGTAAAAAAATTTTGGGACGCACTATGCTCAGAGAAGAAATTATGGAGATGCTGAAAAAGGGGAAAAGTAAAAAACTCACCGGCTTCTGGTCCAAAAACAGAAAACCCTTTTCTGCTTGCCTGGTGCTTAATAGCGACGGAGGATTGAGCTTCGACTTCAGTCGCTAAATTGGGATGTTTTTTCTTGACATTCAGCTTAAAAAATACTATTATTTGCTTTGAATATTATATTTAGTAGCTATTTTGGTTTTTTTTGAGGGAGGACGCATGAAGTATATGAAGAAGTGGTTGGTGTTATTTATTGCATTTTCGCTACTTATTCCTATGAGCGTTCACAAAGGAATAGCCAATCCAACGGATAATACCGAAAGACTTTTCGATATCCGCATTGACATTCCTGGAGAAAGCGCAGTCAGTGAAATCCGTAAAAGCGGCGTCACCATCGTTGAAGAATATCCTTCCTATGTCTATGCGAAGGCCAACGAAAAACAATTCAGAGGCTTGATCGAAAACAGATTCCAAGCTGTACGCCTTCCGGATATGGATGCTGTATTTGTTGCCGGCAGATCTATCTACCCCCAGAAAAATGAAGAAAAATCATTTTTTACCTACGACATCCCCCAGGGTCTTCAGGCAAGCGATCTTTTCGACTCGCCCAACCGTTATTATCTTGTCAAGTTCAAAGGGCCAGCCAAAGAAGACTGGATCAAAGATATTCATTTTGCCGGCGGAGATATTGTAGAGCACTACAACTACAATGCCGCAGTCATCCGTATTGGCAAAAGCAAAGAAGGCGAGCTCAGGCAGTTTGATTTTATTTCTGCCATGACCGAATATGCCCCTTCTTTCAAGATGCCCTTCAACTACGCTATCCTGGATGAGCCTGTTTTTGCCTTTGCTCTTATATGGAAAGGTGTAGATCTAGGTATGCTCAAGATCCAACTCGAAGAAAAGGCCCAAGCCATGGTGGTGGGCGAAATGGAGATGGAAGACTTCAGCATTGTGGTCATTCATCTCAACAAAACAAATATCTTCGAAGCCGCCAAAATCCCCGACATCCAATACCTCGAATTCCCTCCTGATGCCCTCAAATTCAAATCAGATGTCAGCCGCGATATTATTGGTCTCCAATTCATCGAGCAAGGCTATGGCTGGCAAGCCTCCTTCCCCGGTCAGACCGACCCAGGGCCACGTACTCGTGCCCAAAACGTCAACACTGGCGCCAATATTACCCTCAATGGTAGCGGAGAAATCGTAGCTGTCTTCGACAGTGGTCTCGACCGTGGGGTCTTTGCCGAAAACGATCTTCTCGAAGATTTCCGAGGTGGCGCCTTGATCCCCGTTGCCTACCACTACTCCCAAGTCAAACCAGGTAGTGGAGTATCCAATAACGCTTACGGTAACTCTTATGCTGTACGCTATTTTGCCTATGGCTTCGATTATAGTGCCGCCCGTCGTCAAACTCCCAACACTGCCCAGACCTTTTCCGACATCTGGGGTCATGGTACGGTAGTTGCAGGCATCATTGCCGGTCGCGGTCGCGCTGCTGACAACCGTCGCTATCGCGGTGTTGCGCCTGCTGCTCGTTTACTTATTCAAAAAATTACTCCCCCCTGGTCCATCTATGACTATACTCCACAACCAACCACCACCGCTATCCTACCACCCCGTCTCGAAAAGCCAGCCAAAGATCACCCCAATCTTGCCCGGCCTGCGCTCTGGGATCTTGGTGGTCCCGATGCAGTCAACGAGCGCTGGTATCCCTACGACGCAGTCCCCTACAAATGGGATCTCGATCCTCTTCCTCCTGCCGATCTCCCCCCAGACAACCAGCCCGAAGCCTATATCAGCTTTCACGATGTACCCCAGGTAGCCGGTGAGGTCTATGGCCCTGAATTTGGCGGTATGTGGACTCCCGAAGACGGTGCCCCCAACCGACCTCCCTACGCTCCCAACTATGCGGGTGCTGCTGGTGCTTTCTTTTATGCCCTGGTAGATGCCTACAACGATGGTGCCCGTATCATGAACAACAGCTGGTGGTGGTACTATCTTCGTACTCGTCAGGGCTATATCCCTGATCCAGGTTCCCCCCGTTTCAGCACCTACGACTACAACATGATCTCCAAGATGACCGACTCCTTCCAATACACCCACCAAACCTTCCTCACCGTTTGGGCCGCTGGAGACAACGGGCGCGATCGCAATCTTGATGGTCTCACCGATATTGCCTACAACTTAAACGATGACTTCACCTTTGGTGATCCCTGGGTGGACGGCGAAAATCAACAGTTTTTTGCCCCTGCTGCCCTCAAAAATGGCATCACCGTCGGTGCTACCGAAAATTATCGCCCTGCTATCCGTTTGTTTTATGGCGCTGCAGGTTCCGGTCTTCCCCGAGCCAACTACGGTCTTTTCTATCGTGGCGACCAACATTTGCCCAGCTATGGCGATTTCATTGCTTCCGACAAAGTAGCCGATGGCAACCGCCCCCCAAACTCCAAAGAAAACGAATTCGATAAAGCTTATCTCAATCCCACGGACGGTATTGGCAATTTCTACAAAGACATGACCAAGTGGCTTAATCCTCCTGCTCCTCCCAATCCTGCTCCTCCCGACTTCCTCAAGCAAACCGACGGAAAATTTGCCATGTGGGCGCTCAGTACCCGCGGTCCAAGCTCCGACGGGCGCATCAAACCCGACCTCGTTGCTCCTGGCAGTATGATCATTGGAGCCCAATCCCAATATGTCGGCAATTCCGCCGGATCCAATCCCGCCTACCCCTTCGAATATGGCTATCCTTCTCCTGCTGCTGGCTACGTCTATATGAGCGGTACTTCCATGTCAGCCGCCTTTGTATCCGGAGCTGCTGCCCTGGTTCGCCAGTTTTATCGTCAGGTGCATGATGTGGACAAACAGGGTGTTCCCAGTCCATCTTCTTCACTTATTAAAGCCACCCTTATCCATGGCGCCACCAACATGGCCGCCAACCAATATCCCAATCAATATGACGTCATAGAAGACGCCAACCGCATCATTAAAACAAAAAATGATGTTATGTCTCGCCCTGATTTCAACCAGGGCTGGGGTCGTCTCAATGTATTCAAGTCTCTTTTCCCTCTGGCTCCCAAAGTTCAACGCTGGGACGACAACACCATTGGTCTCGATGACAGCGCCATCGAGTACAAAATTATCGTAGATCGTACCGATGTTCCTTTCGAGGCTACCCTCGTATGGAACGACAAATCTGCCAATCCCAATACCTGGCCCGTTTTAGTCTACGACATGGACCTTTTAGTCCAAGAGCCTGGTCAAAAAGCCAAAGTCTATCGAGGCAACCAGTTTGGCAACCCTGAGCTCAATCAGGACCCTAATTTTTCCATCCCCAATCCTCCTGCGACCGATACTCTCAACAATGTGGAACGCGTCGTGATAGCCGAGCCCGTCAAAGGCGAATATACCATTCGCGTCATTCCTGCCAATTTCCCTAAAGCCATTGGTCGCCAGCCAGTTCCTTATTCCCTGGTTTATTCCGGTGGATTCCGGGATGTCCCCATTGAGCATCCTATCCCCGTGATGAACCATTTAGGTCTCGGGCTTATTGCTGTTCTTCTGCTCTTTGCAGGTGTATTTGGCATTCGCAAAGGTCTCAGGGTAGTTAAAGCCTCCTAATTATTACATGAAAGAGCCAGTGATAACCATTTTGTTATCACTGGCTCTTTTTTTATACCCACATGAATAAACAAACTAAAACAAAAAACTCTCCTGTGCTCAGTTTTATTCTGTTGGCACTTCTCTATATCAGTGTGTTTATATTTCTTAGCTCATTAAGCTTCGTTCAGACCTTCCTTACTCAATTCACGGCTTCTGTCCTTGAGGTCATACTCAATGCAATCAAAATTCCTGTAGATTTGCTTAACCCTGTTACCCTCCAACTCGCAACAGGCACCCGTTTAAAATTTATAATTATTCCAGATTGCACTGGCATCTACCCCATAGCTATTCTTGCTGGCTTTATTCTGGCATATCCCGCTACGCGAAGCAAAAAAATGTTGGGTATTGCTGGCGCTATGCTTGCTTCCTTTGCAGTCAACTATCTTCGCATGATTAGTATTATGGCAATTGCACTCCATTCCCTGCGTGCTTTTGAGATAGCCCATCTCCTGATATGGCAAACTTCCTTCATCATTCTGGTACTTGGCTACTTTTTTTGGTGGATGCGATGGAAATAAGCCCTAAACATTATAGCTGGATGCTCCTACGTTTTGTATTCATTTTTATCCTTTTGATAGCTTGCTGGACGCTGATAGCATCCTTTTATGCGCAAGCCAAAATGCACCTTCTTCAGATGACACTTTCCTGGTTTAATCCATCCAATACCCCCTTCATCCGCAATCCAGGGTTTCTTCAGGGCTATGCCATCTCCGAAATCACCTTAATATCGCTATCCCTGGCACGTTGGCATAAGTCTAATATCCATTTATGGAAAAAATATCCCTGGATCTTATTGGGATGTATGGTTCTTATCCTGGTTTTTTTTGACTTTTTAAGTAATTTTTTAGAGCTTATAAGTCAGAGTTCAAGCTCCTTTATCCTTAACTACACCGTAACATGGTTACTTTCAGCTGGCTCCATCACGCTTCCATTTCTAATGTGGCTTTGGTTGGAAAGTAAAACAAAAGCTCTTTAGCAAGTTTTTCTATCTTTCTCTTTAGTTCGAGTGTTGTTCCATTGTTTGTTATTATATAATCAGCTTTAACTTTGGATCGATCGATATCAGCCTGAATCTTCAAAATGGCTTGGGCTTGTAATGCAGATCGACCCTTATCCATAAGACGTTTTAACTTCAAAGCTTCTTTGCTTTCCATGTATATGATGCAGTTGCAATAACGATGCCACCTGGCTTTAACCAGGACAGCAGCATCTATGATTACTCCCTGCTTACACTGCCTTAGTTTGTCTTGGATCATCTCTTCGATATAAGGCCAAATACAACGTTCCAGGAGGGCTCTGGAAGAAGCACTATGGAAAACAATATTGCCCAGGCAAAGTCTGTCGATTTCGTTATCCTGAGTAAAAACATCAGAACCAAAATAGTTTTGCAAGAGTTTTTTTACATTTTCCTGTCTTAAGACCTGATGGGTCAAATCATCCGCAGATATAAGCTGCCAGCCGGTGTATTCCGCCAAATAGCCGGATGCAAGAGTTTTTCCGACTCCTGCTGAAGCATATATGCCAATCACAGGATGTTTTTTAGGCATGGTAAGGTCTAAGCATGCTAAGCTTGCTTCCCGTCTTGATGTGAACCTTTAATGGCACTTTTAGCTGAATTGAATGTTCCATCACTTGCGGAATTAGTTTGCACAAATTATCCAGCTCTTCTTGGTGACACTCCCAAATAAGTTCATCGTGGACTTGTAAAAGCATATGAATACGAGCTTTTCCTTTTAGTCTATGGTGCATCTGCACCATAGCAACTTTAATAACATCCGCAGAGCTCCCCTGAATGATGGTATTAAATGCAAGTCGTTCGCCCAGTTGTTGTAATTGTTTGTTGTGACTTGCAAGCTCGGGTATGGATCTCTTTCTGGAAATAATGGTTTCAGCATAGCCCTTTGCTTTTACCCTGGCTATGGTAGCCTCCTTGAAAAGAGACACTCCTGGATAAGATTTGAAATACTTCTCGATCATCATACTCGCTTCTTTTTCGCTGATTTTTAGGGCTCGGGACAACCCATAGGACGACATGCCATAGATAATGCCAAAGTTGATGGTTTTTGCGATTTTACGTTCGCTCTCTGAAACAGGATGATCTTTTGGCAAATGAAAAATCAATCGTGCCGTCTGGGCATGAATATCCTCTTCCTTAAAAAAAGCATCCATTAATTGAGGGTCTTCTGAAAAATGCGCCAGCACTCTCAGGTCAATCTGGGAGTAATCCGCACTGACAAAAACGCAGTTTTCCTGAGATGGCATGAAAACAGACTTAATGGAATAAACCGAGTCACTGTCAGAAGGAATATTTTGTAAATTTGGATCAACGCTGGAAATTCTCCCTGTTGAGGGTCCAGCCTGCAAGTAGGTAGTATGAAGCATTTGCTTATGGTCAAGTTTGTTTAAAAAAGCTAAAACATAGGTGCTTAACAATTTGCTCAACTCGCGATATTTTTTAACATTAGCTACCACAGGATGCAATGCTTCAAGGGTATCCAAAACTTCACTATCAGTGGAAGCACCAGTTTTGGTTTTTTTTATCACGGGTAAATGCAATTTTTCGAAAAGAATAAAAGCAAGCTGTTTTGGAGAAGCCAGATTAAACTCAGTTTCACTTTGAGTAAATATAGTGCTTTGAAGACTTTTCAACTGCTCTTCCAACAAGGTTTTTAAGCTCATCAGTTCGTTTTTGGAAACCTTGATCCCTTGTTTTTCCATGACGTAGAGCACTCTAAGCAAAGGCAATTCAACTTCCTGGTATAGCTTGTAAAGCTGATTCTTTTCAGCTTCTTCAACGAGCTTGTTCCATGCGCTGAACACTATCTCACAGGGGCTAAGCTCTCCAAACGAATGAAAACGTACTTGAAATTCTTCTATAGAATAGGATTTTAGATTGGGATAAAGCAAATAAAACAATAACTGAAGGTCCTGAATCGGGAGATCTTGTGTTAGTTTGTAGTCCATAGACAATTGATGGAAAATGGCTTTGGCATCAAAAAGATAAAGCTCCTGAGCTCCTTTTAAAATACTCATAAACCGTTCTTTTTCATCCTCTTTGTTTGCAAACAAACTGCTTTCAGCTTCCTCTTTCCAATTCTCTGTGCTAAGATGAAAAGCGCCCTTGGCTGGGGTATAACATTGGAGCATATGGTTCATTGCATGGTAAACAACGCTCCATTGCTTTTCAGTCAATAATAGCTGGTATTCCTGCATATCAAGCTCTTGTAGAGCTTTGCTTTCGATTTGAGGCGCAAGCTCCTGCTTGTCATTGCTGGCTTTGTAAGAGCGGCTTAAACTATGAAATTCATAGATCCTGGATAGCTCTTGTATTTCTTCGTTCCCTATTCCGGAAAAAGCTAAATCTTCGAGCTTAAGACCCAGATCAAGGTCACTTACTAAGTGTACCATGTGGAGAAAATGAAGAAATTCGTTTTTTTCCTGGCGAATTGGCTCGCTTAGTTTGCTGTTGTCAGTCAGCATAGCCTCGGGAGTCTCCAAGCAATGAATAAGCTTTAGCGCTGTCTTGGGTCCAATCCCCTTAATACCCTTAAGATTGTCGGAGGAGTCGCCGGTAAGGGCTTTAAACAGGCCAAATTGATGCGTTGGAATACCATATTCAGCAATAAAATCTTTTTCGGTGTAAATCCTAAGGTCCTGATAGGTTTTGCCGGGAAGTATGATATGAATGCGGTCTTCTTGAAGCAATTGAAATAAATCCTTGTCATTAGAAGCAATATACACTTCGCAGAATTGAGCGAAATGAGTGCTCAAGCTGGCAATAATATCATCGGCTTCGAAAGTATCTTTACTAAAAAAGGGGATCTTCAAGGTGGGTAGAAAGACTTCACTAAGTTGTTTGAGCTGAACTATCAGGGCCTCAGGCGTTTCTTTACGTTGTGCCTTGTATGTACTATCTGCAAGAGCTCGAAAAGTTTTGCCCGGACCATCCAGACAAACTGCGAGATACTCGGGATTTAGCTCCCGATACATGCTTATGAAACTTTTTAAAAATCCATACAAGGCATTGACAGGAAGGTTGTAGCTAGTTTCAAGGCTTTGCGGAAGAGCATAAAAACTACGATAAGCTAAATTGTACGCATCAATCAGCAGAAGCTTCGGAAGCTTGTGTTTCATCTATAGGTTCTATCTCCAAATCTGAATTGGTCTTTTTTTCAAATTCCAATGGTTTGCCCCAAAAGGTATAGGTTTCAGCGAGTAATACTATAAAAAGCACAAAAGTAAAAAAAGAAACAATAAAGCCAGGATCTGAAAGAGCAAATTCTTTACCAACGGTTAAGCCAAAGGGGGGGAAGATAAAAGCAGACTGCATAAAACCAGCAACAAAAAGATTGTTGGTACGCAGATAAAGATAGCTGACGAGGATGCCATATGCAAAATAAGTCAGCATCGTATTCGTGGAAACCATCATATTGCCAGCAGTTCGGAGGCGAATATAATTGATTAAACTAAAGAAAAGCAGGGTGAATAATACTGCCCAGATTTTTTTCCATGTGGGGCGAATAGCCTTGGGAAGAAGAGAAAAAGCCTTGTTGAGGAGAAAACCTCTGGAAGCTAATTCTTCACTGATACCCACAATAAACCAGCCTCGAATGAACAGCACGAGATATAGGGAATTGAAGCCCTGAAAACTGATCATAAGGGTGCGAGGTTCGAAGAAAATCGACATACCCAAAGGCAGAATGGTATAAAGGCCGGCCAGGGCAAGAACTGCAAAGATCAAACCAGGCAAAACTTTTCTGAGGCTAATGCCAATGGCAGAAAAATCCCAATCATCAATTTTTAGAAATGCGATGGCCAATAAGGCTATAATGAGGTTTGGAAAAGCACTCATCAGGTTGCCGGTCAAGCTATTGGGCTGTATCTGAAAAAAAGTAGCTATCAGACGAACAAACATAAAGGCCAGCCAGGGAAAAACAAGCATAGCCAATAGAAAAAAAAGAGTAAAAAGAAATTCTCGTTTTGTATCCGCAAAGTAGTTTTTTAGCTTAGCCATAGTTCACCTCGAAGTTAATTAATGAAAGCGGATGAGGAGGGATTCGAACCCCCGGGACTCATCGTCCGCGGCATTTCAAGTGCCGTGCCTTCAACCACTCGGCCACCCATCCGTATCGAATTAAATGCTTTTTTCATCCATTTATTTTAACACATCAGGCCAAGCAATACTACCATCAGCTTCTTGATAGTTTTCCATCACTGCAGCCAAACACCTTCCGATAGCTAAGGCAGAACCATTAAGAGTATGTAGGAAGTGATTTTTACCCGTTTGCGCCTTATACCGTATCTGAGCTCTTCTCGCCTGAAAATCAGTGCAATTGGAACAGGAAGATATCTCGAGATATTTGCCAAGAGAGGGAAACCAGACTTCAATATCATAGGTCTTGGCGGTGGAAAAGCCCGACATATCGCCAGTACAAAGGGATACCACACGATAAGGCAATTTGAGTTTTTGGAGAATTGCTTCCGCATCCAGCGTGAGCTCTTCGAGAGCCTGAAAAGAATGCTCAGGGAGGCAAAGCCATACTAACTCAACTTTTTCAAATTGGTGTAGACGAATCAAGCCCTTACTTTCTTTGCCTGCAGCTCCTGCCTCTTTACGAAAACAAGGAGTATAGGCAACCATTTTGCAGGGAAGTTGATCCAGTCTTAAGATTTCTTCTCGAAACAAGTTTACTAAAGGTACTTCACCCGTAGGAATTAAAAAAGTATCCTCTCCTTCAATTTTATACAAGTCTTCTTCAAACTTGGGAAGTTGACCAGATCCTTCAAATAGGCAACGTTTACCTATAAATGGAGGATTAATTTCCTTGTAACCTCGTTCTCTGGCGGAATCTATCATCAGATTCATTAAGGAACGGGAGTAATAAGCACCCTCCCCAGTCAAAAGTGCGAATTTGTTGCCTGATAGACGGGCGGCTCTTTCAAAATCAATGGTATTATTTATTTTACCCAACTCATCATGCGATCTTGGTGTAAACTCAAAAACCCTGGGAGTGCCTACTTTTCTTAACTCAAGATTATCCTGTTCGCCTTCGCCTAAAGGGACTGACTCATGGGGTAGATTAGGCAAATTCATATGAAGTGCCTGAAATAGATCCTCCAACGCTTGCATCGCTTTGCCTTTTTCCTGTATATCTTGCCCTAACTGTTTTACTGAAGCGCTCAACTCAGCCGCTGAATGGCCAAGCCTAAGCATTTCTCCAATTTTCTTTGAAGCCTGGTTGCGCTCAAATTGAAGCTGTTCAAGGTCTTGTGTTAAACTTCTTCGTTGAGAGTCATACGCTAACATTTCGTCAATAATCTGAGACTTAATGCCTCTTTTTTCCAGTGCTTTTTTTACCTTGTCCGGATCTTGTCTCATGAGTTGTAGGTCGATCATGCCAATTTACCTCCTGTGTGATATTCCATTCTTCCCATTGTTTTTTTATTTTTTTTATTTTATCACGAATACTTGCTGCTTCTTCATAAGCCAGAACCGCAGCTTTTTCATGCATTTGCTCTTCAAGCTCTCGGATAATCAATTGCCATTGGGGTTTTTCCTGTTTTCCTATGTTCACTATGGACAGGGGATCCTTTTCGTTTGATTTCCAGTCCGTATCCAGAAGCTTTTTGACAGCTTTTTGTATCGACTCTGCTTGAATGTTGTTTTCGAGGTTGTAAGCGATCTGCTTTTCCCTTCGACGCATGGTTTCTTTGATGGCCAGATCCATTGATGGCGTGGTGCGATCAGCAAACAAAAGCACTTTTCCTTTGTTGTTCCTGGCTGCTCGTCCTATCGTCTGAATCAAGGAAACATGGGATCTCAAGAAGCCTTCTTTGTCAGCATCCATGATAGCAACGAAAGTTACTTCCGGTAAATCCAGCCCCTCTCTTAACAAATTAATCCCCACCAGACAGTCAAAATCACCTGCGCGCAATGACTGTAAAATCTGTACTCGCTCAATAGTATCAATATCTGAATGAAGATACTTTGCACGAATCCCCTGCTCTAACAGATAATAGGACAAATCTTCTGACATACGTTTGGTGAGAGTAGTCACAAGTACTCGCTCATTTTGTTCCTGTCTGAGCTTGATTTCTGAAAGAAGGAAAGACATCTGACCTTCAGTGGGATGAATTTCAATTTCTGGATCCAGCAAGCCAGTAGGACGGATGATTTGCTCCACAAATTCTCCCTGAGACAGGGAGATTTCAAGCTCAGAAGGGGTAGCTGAAACAAATACTGCCTGCGGGACCTTTGCTTCAAACTCTTCCCATCTCAAGGGCCGATTGTCCATGGCTGAGGGAAGGCGAAACCCAAAATCCACAAGGTTTTGCTTGCGGCTTTGATCTCCCCGATACATTCCCTTGATTTGGGGTAGCGTAACATGGGACTCATCAATAATGATCAATGCTTCTTTGCCAAAATAATCAATAATAGTGGAAGGAGTAGTGCCTGCTTCCCGATGAGCTAAATGCCTGGAGTAGTTTTCAATACCTGGACAAGATCCTGTATTTTCAAGCATTTCAAGATCATACAACGTTCGTTGCTCAAGTCGTTCTGCTTCTACCCATCGCTGATGAAGCTTAAAATAGGCTACTCGTTCTTCCATTTCAGCTTTAATTAAAGGAATGGCTTCCATCAAGCGTTGTTTGCTTGTTACAAATTGCTTGGCCTGAAAAAAGGTATAGCAATCAATATTTCGTAAAGCCTCGCCAGTCAAAGGCTTAAATATAGACATCTTTTGGATATTATCTCCAAAAAACTCGAGACGTACAGCTTCCTCTTCGGATTCTGCCGGGAAGACGTCAACAATACTCCCACGTATGCGAATACAGCCCTGCTTGAAATCCAAATCATTACGTTCATATTGCAATTGAATCAGAGAATGTAGAAGTTCTTTGCGTTTACATGGAGTATTGATCTCGACCTTTAGGATATTTTTAATATAGTCTTCTGCTTCCTGCCAGCCATAAATACACGAAACCGAAGCAATCAGCATCACATCCTTACGCTCAATCAAAGATCGTACCGCAGACTGCCTCATTCGTTCTATTTCAGCGTTGATGTCAGCATCTTTTTCAATATAAAGGTCTTTTCCCGGAACATAAGCTTCCGGCTGATAATAATCGTAATAGCTGACAAAGTACTCTACCTTATTATCAGGAAAAAAATCTCTGAATTCAGAGTAAAGTTGTGCAGCAAGAGTTTTGTTGGGAGCAATCACCAGCGAAGGACGTTGTACTTTTTCAATCAGATTAGCCATGGTAAAAGTTTTTCCAGAGCCTGTAACACCCAGTAGCGTTTGATAGCGTTTATTTTGTAGGATTCCATCCCACAAGCGTTGAATTGCCTGGGGTTGATCGCCTTGAGGCGAATAGCTTGATTTCAGTACGAATCGATCTTTCATTTTTGTAAGCTTTAAAATAAATTATCCCCCCTATCGGATGACAGGGGGGATAAAACCATTATAAGCAGATCTTGAATAAAAAACTTAATCCAAAGTAAGTCGATTGATCTTGACAGTTCGAGTGGATTGTATCCATTCTACTTCGGCTCCAAGCATTTCACTCACAAAACGGATAGGGACAAAAGTTCGTCCATCTTTGATTTCAGGGGGGGCATCCATCAAAACCATTTCATTGTTGACCATGGCTTTGGTAGATCCAATCTGCATAGAGATCACTTTGTCGCCCAGGGTAATATTGATGCCTTTACTCTGCTGTACCCAGGTTACTTCAGCCCCAAACCCTTCAGCAATCACACGAAGGGGGACATAAGTACGACCACCGGATATATAGGGTTTGCCGTCAATAGTTTTGAATTGACCATTGATGAGAGCTTTATCATTGTCTATCTGGAGTTCAATAGTGGTTTTACGATAATTATTGATTTGGGTAACTTTTTTGGTAAAGCCTTCTGCAGTTCGAACGTTTACTTCTATGCGATTGCTTCCGTAGTTAAGTGGAACGGTAGCTTCAAAAGTAAATTCAAGATGCTTTTCATCAGGAACAACTTGTGCTTCGACTCCATTTACAAAGATCCATATCAAACGGCTGGGAGTTTCTTCGGTAACTTTAGTGCGCAAGACTTTTCCGCGAATGGAAGCTTCTTTCACATCAATATACTTTTCAGGTACATCCATTTGTATCTGAAGCTCATCCGTAGGTCGCTCCACATTGATAATACGTTTGGCAATCTTGCCCGAAGGATCCTTGGCGATAATCTCAAACATGGTATTTTGTTCGGTCAGTTTGGCTTCATAGCGGAACTTACCAAACTCATCAACTTTTACAGGAGCTTGATTGATCGTGAGCACTGAACCAACTTTAACGCGTCCTGAAATGATGATTTCCTGAGATTCAGGAAGAATATCCACTGGATCAAGATCAATGTATTGAGGACTGACGTCTTCATCGACTCCCTGTAGGTAGGTAGCAGTAATCATACCTTCCATCATAGCTTTGACAACTAAGACGCCACGGTTGTTGGGAGTAAGAGAAAATACAGCAGTTCCCTTGGAGTCAGCAGTCTTGGTGTCAGAAACTCCCAAGCCTTCGACGGTGATTTTGGCACCCCTGACAGGCATGGTTGTCCCGGCTTCTTTAACGATTACCGTAATCTTGCCTGGAGTTTTTGCTTTCAAGGGTTCGCTCTCGAATACTTCAAGTTCAAGTCCCTGAGCTATATCAAAGGAAGCAGAGCCGCCTACCATATAGAAAGGAGGATAATTGAAACGAGTATTACGATTCCAATATTGGAGATGAGCCTGATCTTTTCCTGTACCGGTTGGAGTAAAACTAATCAAGGTTTCTCGGGCTTTGGGGTCAGTGGTAGAGGTATAGAGGTTGCCAAAGATGGCAGTTTCAGACTGGGGTCCGTAAATAACCTTTTCGAAAGGAGCTGCAGGATAATACTTATCGGTATCAACCATCAGTGATGAGCCGATCTGTAAGGGTAGATCTCTGCGGTCTGCAGGGTAAGCACGGATTAAGATACTGTTGGTTTTGCCATAAGCAATATCATAAGAGTCTGGAGAAAGGATGTCTTTGCCGAGACTGACGCCGGTTTTGGCATCATACAAATCGACCGAGGGAGCTTTAAGGTCAAGGTAATGAGAGGGCATAGCATCCCAATCCAAGCGGAAGGTGTTATCTCCAGAGCGGCGTGAGGTAGATTGTACAATTGGGGGATAATAAGGCCACCAGTAAAGTTCGCAATACATTTGAGCCTGTTCCTGGGTGTAATACTGAGGTACATAATCAAAATAGATACAATGGGGAAGAGTAAAGCGTATTTCCATGGTATTGAAAAATCTGTTTTCAGCAGATTGAGGATCTCTTCCGCCAGCAAAATCAGCACTATTTCCAACTATATCGTTAAAAGCATCGTTGATCGTATAGCGATTGTTGCCCACAAGACCGCCAACAGAAGCAATATCTTCCGCGTAGAGATAGAAGGTGGTTTTGCCCTCTGAATCAAGATTGAAGGAGTCTTTGTAGGTCAGATGCTGATCCCGGTCAAGGTCTGCAAAGGTATAACCACCCTTGTGAGGACTATTATAGATAGCTCCCAGACCTATACCTTTTTCAAAGGAAAGATTGGGATAATAGCGTTGCTCCTGGTAGTTGATCACATCTTCAGGGAAAATATAGTGAAGAGGATAGGTAATAAACTCCCCATTGTCCCACATCCAGTTGCGAGTATTGTAATAGGTATAGTAGCCTCCGCCACCATCCCTATATTTGCTGCCTACGGTAACACGATAATCATATTGATAAGCTTTAAACCCACCAATTTCAAAGATCTCCTTGTTGCTTTCATCCAGAGTACCATTTCGGTTAAAGTCAAAACCTCCGTGGAGATGAGCAAAAGCAGAGTATCCGGCAGTTTTGCCTGCAATCATGTTGTAGGTGCGATTGGGAATAGCACTGTTGGTCCAATAGGCTAAAGTTGGAATCTGCCAGCCAAAGTTTTTGGGAGCATCAGTCAATAAGGTAAATCGAGCAGTTTCGTTGGCAGTTCCTCCACAGACCGATACATCGCTTCCAGCACCACGCAAGGGAATACCCTGAGGTGTTTTTACATGGGCGGTAATACGATACAAACGATTATCTCCAGCAGTCAGAATAAAATCAGGGTCGCCTGGGCTGGTAAAGCTCTGTCCCTGAGGATCATCAGCGTTGACCACTTCGTAAGTCACCTGGGGAAGAGCAACCTTTACGGCAACCTTTCCAAATTTCTTGCGATCAGGAGTAAAGACAAAGACATCAAAAGATCCTTGATCGTTGGCTACAAAACCTTTAAAGATGTATCGCCCATTAGTTTTGTCGCGGAAGTCGGTTTCGATGGGATAAAATGGATTTTGGGAATTGGAATAGAGCCTGCTGTTGTTTACTTTGGAATCATCAACATTATGAAGATCAGTCCTGAGCCAATAATATTGGGGTAAGCGAGCGTCAGGACCATAGAAGTATTTGTTGTCAGGTAGGGGGTCAAGAATAAGTTTGGTCCAGATGGCTTCGTCATCAATGCGATTGTTACCGGATTGGTCAGCGATTCCACCTGCAGAAAGATCGACAGCATTACCTTCTTCATCTAATACGACAAAACTTAGAGGATTTTGGGGATCGTTGAGCTCTGCAGCAGTGCCAGCAGTAAGCACATCGGGTACGGTGGTAATATTAAGGGAATTGGAAGGTACGACATAAATCGCTGTTTGACCAGCAAGATAGACTTCATGGGAATATTGGTCAGGTTCATAGTAGTCATAAAAGGGAGTATTGGCACGATCGTTGTTGTCGTCGCCGTATTTGTAGGCAGTGATATTAATGGGAAGCATTTCATTGATATCCACAATATGGTCAAAAGTAGTAAACTGACCAATCTGTTTTCCTCCACCAAAGTCATAGCCTACGGTACTAATCTGATTGCCTCTATTATGGCTGAATTCAAGGGAGTAGGTGCCATTGTTTTGGTTGTAGGTACGACCATCTATAATTCCGCCATACCAGGTATTTGAAGCTAAGTCATAGGTGCCTATAATTTCAGTTTCATAATCAGCAAAAGATACTTTTCCATCACCTGTGACATCATGGTCACGATCAAATTGATAGGCTCTGGAGGAAGTAATGCTATTGGTGGGGGGTCGTGTAATCCAGCCATCGCCAGCGCCAATGATTCGGCCTGAGGCATCTTTGATGCCACGATCCTGCCATGCAACCAATACTGCGTTGTTGCATTCATGAACGGTGTTAGTATAGCGTGGATCATAGCCTTTGGGCTCATATTCCATAATTCTAACATCCACCCGGTGGTCGCGGTCGGGTTCAAGGGTCAGCTTATCGGTTTGGACATCCAAACCATGAACGAGGAAACCGCCTTCTTTAAAGTCTCCGGTACAGCAATCATCATAGGATTTAACTGTGCCATTGGCAAGTTCGACTTCGATGGTGATACGTCCACGTCCAATAGGGATAATTTCGTCAATAAGGAAAGTATTATAAATAGCGTTGTCGTAAGTGGTTTGCTCGCTGGAAGCGAGGGTATAGTTGGCAGCTTTGTTGTATTGGAGTATTGGGTTGACGTCAGCCAAGGAATAATACATAGGATTGCCTTGATGATAAACAGTCGTGGAGCTTCCCTGCATCAAGTTGGAAGTAAGCGGACTGGTAACTCGGGTGAAGTTGGAGTCTCCGATATCGTATTCAAATAGTTGATAGTTTCTGTCAGTAATTACAATTTCGCCGGAATAGTCGTATTGGATAGGCACTTTAGACAAATCGCCAAACTTGTTGGGAAGGGTGTAGCTGATGGTATTGCTTTGATAGTCGTAGAAAGAGCGCGGACGCATAAAGGGTCCCTTAATGGTGATGCGATTAATTTTCAGATTGTTGCGAACCAGGGCAGCAAGGTTTGGTGGGGCATTTTCAAAGGTATAGTTGAGATTGTTGAAGTTTTTGAGGCGGAATATAAAGGCATAGTCGGTCAGAGGATAAAACTCAGTACCAAGCTTGTTGAATTGGTTGTATTTGTAGTCATGCTGGGAATCATAATTGGTACCGAGGGTTACTCGTGCAGTGTTTTTAGCCCAAATAGCGGGATAGGCATTCCAGCCGGAACCTCGACCGGTTTCAGTGGTGCCTGTAGTACCCTGCACTCTGCCGGTATGGGTTTGACCACCAGGATAAGATCGAATGTCGTCTTGCCAATCGTAGAGTACTGGATTGTAGCGCGAGCGGATGTAGGGGGTAGGAGGACTGAGAAGAGGACTTAGAGCATTAGCGCCTCCCGTATAGTCGACGCGGGAATACTGCAGTGCATGATCTATCCAGGTCATATCCACGAAATTGAGCGTAGGGTCAGGGTCGCAGACTTTAATTTGAACTGCGCCGATATAGTCAATACCGCCAGATTTGTCGGTAGTGAAATAAGGACCATGGAACTGGTGCCCACCGTAACGAGGATAGGCAAGGCGGGAATTATAGTCAAAAATCATCTGATGACTATAGAAAACGATATTTAAAGGTGTGCTGGAATCAACAGGCTTTGCTGCAACAAGAAAGCGTGCTCCCTGATCATTTTCGTAGTAATTGGTCAGCTTAATTGGAACGCCGTAATGAATAATAGGAGCTCCAGCAAAAGTATCCATACGGGTAATATTACCGAGGGGTGGAGGTTTTTGGAGTGAACCGGTCTCCAGGTCGTACGTGCCCGAACCAAAGGAACAATCCTGATCGAGGAAGTTGCCTATCCCACGACCAAAATAAAGCAATAAATCGGGGCCATCCAAACGATCAAGATGCCCGCCATCCATCCATTCCCAAGCATGGAAGGAATTGTCCACGTTAACCTGAATAATAGCCTTTCTCCATCCTTCTATAGCTCTTCGTCTATCAGGAGAGGGATCAGAGATAACACTGTCAGCAATCAAGCTGAGATAGGTGGTAAAGAGATAGGCTATGCCAGCTCCATGCGCATTGTAATAGGCAAAAGGCTCGTCTTCGATGGCAGTCATAGTTGATAATGGGATAGCAAAGGGATCGTTGACATCCAGTGGATCGTCGCCGTCAAAAACCTGGATTTCCATGACTGGTTGTCGTTCTTCATAAATAGTGAGAGCTTTTTTGTTGGGAAGCATATTGACCTGAGCAGGAAGAATAGGCTTTTTCCATTGCTCGTAGCAATCGTATCCATTGTAAAAAGCATTGTAGTTAGGCATATGGGTGAAGATCCGAGGTAATACTTTGGGTACGGTAAATTCGATCTGAGCTTCAAAGTGAATAGGACCTTTGAGAACTTTCTGGGTAGCCCAGAAAGGATCTTGATAAGTTCCGGTATAGGGTTTTTTGAGGGAAGTGCTCTGATTGTTGCGTTCGAATTCTTTAGAGGTTTCCATGACTTTAAAGGCCTGGACTCTGAAATATCTTTCCAAAGCATGCCCACTGAAGCCAACAGAGCCTCGGTAGGGAGTATATTGGAAGCTCAAGCGTTGATTTGTGTTGGTAAGAATAGCGGTATTGACGAGGTTGTTGGAGGATTCTTGAGCGTCGGGATCGAACACATAGAGATAAACTTTTTCTCCAGCTTTTGGAGGAGGATTGATTTCTACATCGACTTGAGTAGTTCGCTCTACGGTGAGCTCTGCACTTATTTTAACATCCAGTCCCATATTGGCGGGCAGGATAGCCATATCCATGTACTTTTTGTCTCCACTGAGACCGGTGGGAATCATGTGAATATAGGTATTGTGGTAGTAAACATTGCCAGCGGAAACTCTCGTGCCATGGAGATACTCGATATCATTGATCTTGACATTGGTTAAACGAATGAGTCCTGAGCGTAAAGCTGAAGGAGTCAGTGCAATGTCTTCAAAATTATAGACACCAAGGGGGGCAAGATCCAGATAAAGCTCCTGGGCAGGAGTTCGTCGGACATCATAGATCAAAAAGTTTTTGGCCAGGAAGGCAGGGGGAGGAGTAGGATTTGCTTTTTTGTAGTCTGAATCATCCGTAGCAACCACACTGCCAGGTCGATAGCTTTGAGCCCGAGTTAAACGGACATCACCCGGATCAACCAAGCCATTGGCATTGATATCAGCATAAGCGTACTGGTTGTTTTCGTCCATACCCATTCGGACGTCTAATCCACCCAAGGGAAGGGTGCGGTAAACCTGGTTGATGTCGGCATCTCCGCTTACAACTACAGAACCGTTGGGATAATTGGGATTAACAGAGAAGATACGGATATCGCCAATAGACACGCGACCATCAAGGTCGATATCAGCATACAAATATTGCCAGGCGTCTCCGAGAGCCCTTATGGTGACAGTACCTGGAGCATATGTTACAGCGCCACGGGTATAAATATCGTCACCGGGTTTGTATTCAATGGGCTCATCAAGGCCAGCAAAAGCATGCATGGAAGGATAATAGCGCGTATTGGACGGAATGGCTTTTAGAACAATGCCAAAATCAGGGTCTCCACTGCGAACCACTGTGTTGCGTTTGTATTCAAAACGCTGTCCTGCAATGTCGTATTTGACTTCGCTGTAGCGGATATCCCCTTCCTGAACCGTAGTAAGGTCGAGGTTGTTGTAGCCTTTTTTATAAATAGCTTCGGCAGTACCAAGCTGTGAATCTCCGCTGGCATCATGGAAGCGAATATCAGCCGAGAAAGGCTGAAGATTGCGATTATAATCAAGGTCGAGGCTGTTGTTTTCTGCTCCGATATAATGCTCTGCTTGTTCACTTTCAATGTAGTCGTCAGAAAGATTGTTGCGTTGGGAGCGATTTTGAATATTCAACTGTGTAAGGAAAACATTGTTGGTGCCATTGTCTTTCCAGAGCTCCATACCAAGAAATTCAGAATGGGTCAATTTGACATGGTGGAAAGTGGTCACAGGCAAGGGGTATTTTGCGTTGTTGGGTAAAAGCGAAGTATTTTTCTGAATACTTTGGGCAGGGAGATGGACGCTCTGTGAAGGAGAGCGCAAACGTACGCTACTGATGGAAGGTTGAACATTCATCCATACGTCAGATTGCACATGGATATCGTAGGTTGGGGCGTTACAGCCACCTTCCAAAACTTCAGTAAGCAGGAAGATATCATTTTTCCACAATCCTCCCCACCATTGGTTTTTACCGCGTAGGAAGGAATAAATCGAAGCGTGTTTGTCGACTGGAGTGAGGCGTATGTCGCCCTCTTCCACGACCCGGGCAGTATTGATTAGTACATTGCCTTCAGAGTCGTATCGAGAACCTTTAACATAGATAAAGTCATGGTGGTGATAGTAGCCTGGCTGTCCACCATAATTAGTATGTTGCTCCATAGTGAAGGAATTAAAAGTATATTGAGCTATAAAATCCAAATCATCAAGGTTAACATAGGTGTTGGGCTCGTAAGTAACATTTTTTTGGCTTAAAGGATCATAGCAAACTACTGGAGAGAGCCGTAGATCGCCTTCCTGAATTATCTGACTGGTATTACCTGAGCCTTTACGATAGATAAACTCGCCATAATCATAGCGGCCTGTAATAGTATTGTAGTTGTTGTACAAACTATCCCATTCGGCCAGGCGAGGCATACCTTCAAAGGTATATTCCAGATCAACAAAGTACTCATCGGAACGGAAAGGTATAAGACCTATACCAGTGTCCCAATCCGTAGCTTGCAAAGCATTCCAGTTTTATCCAGCGAAATATCCCAGCTACAACGCGCA